>Ga0247725_1000018_pt1 | contig 260931 bp, 318 predicted proteins | sample OKSTACKMCFT3sol_FD_183021 | JGI IMG/M metagenome (GOLD analysis project Ga0247725, IMG submission 183021) | Subsurface sediment microbial communities from gas well in Oklahoma, United States - OK STACK MC-FT3-sol | ecosystem: Environmental > Terrestrial > Deep subsurface > Rock core/Sediment...
CAAGCGTAAGGAATAACAAAATGAAACCAGCTAACAATGCTCCTATGTACGCTGCACTGTATCCTGAATTGGCTGAGATATGCCGTAGCTTTGGTTATGCGCTTGCTGTTCACGGCACTATGTCACGCGATTTTGATATTGTGGCAATACCGTGGGCAGAAACAATGTCAGGCGGACCTGAAGACGTAGTTAAAGCGATCTGCAAACGCTTTGCAGTAAACAAAGTCTCGGGCGACCCAGTGATTATGAATCACGGACGAATCTGCTACAATTTGGCACTAATGGGTGAGTTCTTTTTCGACCTCAGTTTCATAGCAACTGATTCTCCTGCTGTTAAGCTACGCGCAGGCCTGAACCAAGCTATCGAACTACTGGCTACTGCACTGCATGAGCCTGAGCAGATCACCGAAGAAGAAATCCATGAGCTGCGTACTCTGGAACGTGAATCGGTCGGTGACTCTACTCCGATATGTGTACGACGTTTCACGTTGACTGTTGACGAAGATGCCGAAGATGTCTCTTATGCTGCTATCAGAAAAAGAGCCGATGCTTTGGACCTGAATGATGAAGATCTGACAAACATTGCTCGCCTTGATGTTCAGGAAGAGCTTCCGATTCACGAAAATCCAATAGTTATAATCACCCGTATTGCATAAGGAAACAGGCAATGAAAGAATTCCACATTTTAACACACGAAAAAGAAATTCTCCGTGTAGTAGAACGCAACTTAGTTGCTATTGAAGGTGTATTATGTATGCGGGCATATGCACCTAACGGTACTGTTATCAATGTAGCCGAATCTCGCATTGTCTACGGACACGAAGACACGCAAGTTTTAGAAACGATGCGTACTGGTAAAGTCAAAGTAAAAGACGTTGCCAGTTGGTGGCTGGGCTATATTGCTGTTTGCAGTGAGTTAGGTCCGTACAAAGAATACCGCGGCCGTGTTGCGAAAATCTGCGACGAACTTATTGAATTTGACAAACAGCTTCCACACATAGATGAACGTACTACGGAAGACGGTGCGAATGCCGCTGGCTATATGCAACGCATCTGGAGTACGCTTCCTGATGACCCAAGTATACACCGTCTGCCTCGCTGGTCATTATTGTGCGACCTGTGCAGTGAGTCGTGGGTATTTGAATTTGGAGAAAATGAAGATGATTGAAGCACAACTATTTGACCGTGTCAGAAAGATAGCCCGGTCTTCACACGTAGCGATAATCACAGCTAGGGCGGACCAACCTAGCATGCGTGGTCCTGCTGATGTTTGGGTATTTACTCAACCGTCGAAGATAAATCCTGACGCTGTGTTTACTGTTACACGCACTAAGCAACGTAAATAATGTTCATGCGTATTCATTGGAGTACGCATTATAGATTGTTTAACTGGATAGGAAGGTTAAGTATGTTAAAAGAACACAAAGAGGATTTGGTACGTCAGTACCTGCCTACAATCAAAAGAATTGCGTACAGCCTGTTACGCAAATTGCCAAACACAATTCAGTTTGATGATTTGGTGCAGGCTGGGTCGATAGGTTTGCTTGAGTCGTTAGACAGATATGACCCAAATAACGAGGCTTCGTTTGGTACATTTGCTGGCATCCGTATTCATGGAGCTATGCTTGATGAAGTGCGCCATAGCTCGTGGATTCCAAAGAACCTATATGCCAGACAGAAGTATGTCACAAGCGTATACGATTCTTTGGAGTCTACACTGTTTCGTAAACCGTCTTTGCCTGAGCTGGCTGAAGCACTGAATATGACTGTAGCCGAACTCAATGCCGAGTCTACTGCGCTTGGTCTTGAGATAGTTTACGGCAATAGCGTTGACTATCAATATGTTGACAATCAAGACCCTGTGGAGGAACAACAGTTTTACACCGACTTAGCTAAATCTGTTTTAGATTTGCCTGACAGGTATTTGATGTTGATGCGTCTTTACTACTCTGCGGACAAAAACATGAAAGAGATTGGTGCAGCGTTGAATGTTAGCGAATCACGTATTTGTATCATGCACCGTACTGCTATCAAAATGGTTCAATCATCTATGCACAACTGGATTTAATTATGGAAACTTTAAACGATATTAAACAACTGTTTCACATGACTTTGATTCTGATGTTTAACAAACACTGGAGGACGGTTTGTATTTTCTTGTGTCTGGCACTAGGTTTCTTTGGTTGGGGAAATATTTTGCTTTTCATTGTTGTAAGCGTCTGTGCCCAAGTTATGTATTTGCAAAACATAGATAAGCGGGAATTGGTACGGATGTGTAAGTTGACGTGCCATATATTACTGCCTGTCGCCATACTTACGACAATCGTTATATCCGTGGCAATGTATTGGGGTCCAGCAGGTGAGCCTCCATCGGAAGTAGTCATAGAGACTATGAATAGTATACACACTACTATGCTTGGTATTGCCATGTGTTTGCTGTCAGGCGCTATTATAGTCAATACTTACAGTGAATATGTTTCATTTGATAGAGGCTTTAACGTGGTATTCGGAACTCTGCTCAGGAAACCTGAAAGCCGCATTCCGTTTGTGTTGATAAGTGGCATCGAAATAGCCTTCATTATTCTGGAATTGACTTTCTATGTAGGTGTGCCTCTGATGGTATCATGGGTACTGATGTATGTTTATGATATGCGTGTATTGCGTAAATCAAAACAGAAATCAAAGTCAGGTGTCGATAAGTTTATTCCAGCATTGCAAAATTAAAGGACAGCATCATGGACTTGAGCCAAGTTAAAGAGCTATTCACTTACCTGAATTGCAACAATGTTTCTTACAAGTTCTTCACCGAAACTTGGTACATGGAAATTGAAGTGAAGCTTCAAGACACTACAATCAAATTTCTTGTTGAAGAACAGCACACGGCGTTGGGCAAAATCGTACTCAATCTTTTGGTTGAAGAACCTTCAGGCTTCAATATGTTGTGTGCCGACGTTAGCTTTAAACTTAGCAGTGATCGAGGCTTAATAGATCACATTGCTCAGTATATTGGTAAGTTGGCTTATTTACGTTATCGTGAGGGCAAATACATTGTTGTGAAAGAAACGATGGTCACAGAGAAACACGAAGTCGTTTTCTACGACAGCTTCCTTAATCATCTACATGCCGCTGGCTTTATAACAACGGACTATTTCCAGCAACTGGAAGTTTCCTCACAAAAGGTAACAGTGTTTGTCGAATATGAGGAACAGTAATGGACGCACTCATTTGCCAACAAGCAATGTCCAAGTGTATGCTTATGATAAGCACCAGCAAAGAAGAACACAAAGACACTGTTGCCCGTTATTTCAGTCTTGCTCGTTCAGCGGTATTCAAGTTCTGTGGTGATGGACCTGAATGGGATCATGTGCTTGCTGCCCATAACAATGCACTCTATATGTTCCGTGAGAAGTTCGGTGAGTTTCGACACACTAATCGTATAGAATACAAGAGCAGACACTTAGGACGCAGTGTGTATCTGGTGACTAAAAACAATTCTATCATTGGATTTATAAGCGATGACAATATACAAAATCCCAGTAGCTGACTTTCCTAAATACGCGAGCTTGGTTCCTGCGAAGCATGTCGTTGTATCCGGTCCTGAATATGAAAACACTTACGACCCAAAAGTCGGCATCTGCGTTGTTAAAAATGTAGCTACGTCAGGCAAAGAGTATGTAAACTTTTCGGACTATTGCCACGAAGTTGCACACGCTGTATTGTTTGTGTTGACTGGACAGACGCACAGGCTAAGCATGCCTGAGTTTGGCATGCAAAATCCGATGGATTCAAAAGCTTGCCAATCTATGCGTATACTGGAAGTTGAAACACAGGTATTGGCTATACAGGCTGTGCTTCTGCAACAGTCTGGTATTCGATTCTGTAAATCTTCAATGTATAGAAAAGAATGTCAAGGGTTCCGACGACTGAGCTTTGGTACGGATAGGCAGTGCCATTCAGATTTCCTGCCGATAAAAACAAAGATGCCTGTGGCACTTGAGCAGTATCTCGCGGAACACAAGTTTGTCAAAGGCAATCCTACAATGGAAGCGATGCACGACATCTGGACGTATCGTAGAACAAAAGCACAATTGACTATGCTTATGCAGATGACCAAGAAAGCAGAAGCCACGTATACAAAAGACCAGATTCAAGAAGCTCTGGCTCAATTACAATAAGGTGAACCGAATGAACGATGCCGTCATATTGAAATGCACAGAAGCACGCCCAGTAGTGTGGTTAGAGTTGTCCATTTTGCCTAAGCGGTCTCCTATATGGCTACCACGTTTAATAACTGACCCGAATGACGAAGTTATACTGCGTGGTCTTGGATTGAAAGTTAACTATCTTGGTGACACATTGCTTGCTGACATGGGACCAAATTTAGAGGATTTTCATAATCCTAAATTTGAGTTGCTTCCTACACAGCACATTTACTTTACCGATTCACATACTGCCAGTGAGAAGCGTTCGACAGCCAATTACTTTTTCGCGGACCACCTTATCCAAGTGAAGCCTGCTTCAGTGTTGGATGAAAATAAAGTCGAGTTGTTGCTGTGTAAATATAAGCTGACTATGAACTACAGTGGACACGGACATCCTAAACGTGAAGCGGTTATGGTCTGTTACGGCAAGTTACCTGATATTCCTACTGAGTGGCAGAATAGTTCTGAATACAGTAAAATTCTCGCTGAGTTTGATAGAAAACAAAACATAACTACGTTGGGCTCTTTTTTAGAGGCACCATGGGACACACACTTAGGCAGATGCAATCCTATACAGCAAAAGCTGCTGGAAAAGTTTGTAGAGATTAAATCAGGTACTAAAAGTGAAGGTGCTGTATGATAAAGACAAGCAGAACTATAAGCAATCGGGTCTGGCTTGTCTCAGGTAGCTTCTGTGCTATGCGCTGGAGTGTGTGGAAACAGTCAGGTCAGCCTGAAGGAATCGAAGGCTACTTGGAGCTAACTGACGGCAGGACAACAGTTCACATCCACAGTGCCGATCCTGCTGCTGTAGGAAAAGAGAAGTCGCTAGAGGATTTCGTAGCTAAGTTGAATATAATGCTACAGATGCTTGGCAATTTCATCAAAATAGATCCAACCAAAGACACTGACTTTGTTGATAGAGTCTGGTTGAATCCAGAAGAAAGCCACTTCTCCGGATCTATGGTAGTTTATTTGAAGCATATAAACGACAAAGAATACCATTTAGGGTTGAAGATTTCCTGCTGTAAGTATTCTTTAACCTTCTATCCACACAATAGTAGTACAGTCACAAAAACTAAGTTGATTGCAAAACGTATCAGTGTCCAGATTAACAAGATGCTTGATGCCATCAACGAACTGAATCAGTACAAAGACCCTCTGGTCTAACTGTAACGGCAATACTGCCACAAGATGCCACATGCAAGGCAAACAAACGGAGACATTTATGTCAGAACAAATCAAAGCACTGAAACAAGAAGGCTACGCTGTGATTGAGACCTCACAGATTGTAGAAGGCACAGCTTACAAAAAGCTGGACGGCAATATACTGGACCTGCATGAAAAGGGACACAGCCGTATTGCTGTAGTTACGAATGCAGACAATCCACATCTGGGCGACCTGCAGCACAGAGCAGACCGTTTAGCTAAAGTGATTCCAGGTCTTCAGGTAGTCGTCCACGCTGGTACGCAAGTCGTAGCACCATGCTACTCTGAGCAAGCAGAACAGTAAATCGTGTGAAAGGAGCCTCAGCGCTCCTTTTTGCGTTTCTACGGCATATAGCACGTATCTCTGTTATCCGTAGCAAAAACAGGCTATTGACATCCGGTTAAATTCCATGCTATAATATACCCACAGCAATAGTGCTTTATTAACACTGGGTATATATACATGAAAGCTACAATACAGAAACAAGTCAACTCATTGATTGCCGACGGAACTATCACTTTTATCGAAAAAGCACAGTGGGGTTCGCTTTACTCTATAAAGGGAATCAATGCGAAAAAGATTCGCCTGTTTATCTCAGACGATGGTGATCAGTGGAGACTGGCGGGATATGACAAACGCGGTCTGTGGTTTAGTTTAGGTGACCGTGCCGATTTAAGCAATGGCATGAATGTAAGCACCTCGTCATTTATGCAAAGCATCCCAGCACTATCTATGGGATACAAATCAGGCGCTGCTTGGTTGAAAGCTGAAATCTTAACTCAAATATAATCTGGAGACGCATCATGTCGCAAGTATCAATCATCGAATTATCAGTTGGTGTTGTATCCGTCAAACTGGAAACAGGCTCACGCACGTTAGCCAATATGTTTGGTGTTTATCTAAAAGACTCCAATGACCCGGAGTATTACAGAGAGGAACAAAAGTTCTCGGGTGAACACGCATACGGAATGGCGATGGAACATCTAGTCGCCTATCTACGTATAGGTCCCCGCGACAAGGACATCAACTATATCCTAGACAAAATCGAGGAAGGTTACGCAGACTGGAAACGAGACTGCGAAGACTTCAAAGAACGTGGTAATAACTTCGATTTACCATTTCACCTGTATATCACAATAGCCGTTCAAAAATAAGGAGAACGACAATGGCCCATTATGTATTCTATTTTTTAGATGGTGAAGCAGTTATCATCGAAGCAGACGACGGAGGCAAAGACGATGCCTCTATCGCTTTCAACAAACAGTTTAGTCGTGGTGCGTTGCAGGCAGTTGACTTTTATGAGCGATTCGATAATGCCGTAACCAAAGCTGACCTTAAGTATTCGTTTGATGACGGCGCGTGGCACAAAATCATCTGCTACGATACTGTTATGCACTTCAACCCGAATAAAGCAGAAGGCACGTTCCGTAATCTCTGGTCGTGGTTAGCTGGTTCGTTTACAAAAGGCGAAGGCTATTCTACTGTGCCTGTTGTAGTATTCGATGATAAGGGTTTTGATGATCAGGGACCTGCATCAGGCAAAGAAGTCAGTGTCCCTTACGGCGTTGATAAAGGCAGTGTGTTTGAAATGACAAACACTGACAACGAATTTGACAAAATCTGGAAGACGTTACCTCGCAAACGTACAAATGCCGACTACGTTGCAGAGTGTTCACGCATTTTAGGTCGCACTGATCAGGCACAGGCCACTGTTTATTTTCCTGCTGACCCGGATAGTCCTGACGAAGTTATGATTCAGGCTAACTGTGATTTTGTCCATAACCATGTTACGTTTTCAGTGTATCAAGGGGATTGTTAATGGAAGACGATTCAGTTAATGAAATCACTGTCCTGGAACTTGAAGAACAGATATTCCAGTTAGAAGGAATCGTGGTACGAATACGTGCTCCTTCAAAGTCAAAAGTTCTTGAGTATGGTTATACTCGCTGTGCTCCTGGCAATCAAAAAGTTTCGCTGTGGTTGAATACACGGGTTGCTCCTTGTTTACGCGGACTTGAGATTAGTGTAATTAGTGGTAGTTTCGGTTCGGTACTTGGCCAAACTACTTTATCTAACCTGCGTGATAGTTACGTTAGACGCTCTAAATAAGGAGACTGATATGCCTGTTGTAATGATTAAGCTTGTAGTTCCTGGTGCGACGGTTGAACGTGTGTTCAAGTTCAGTAACACGTTTCCTCCAAGTGCAGCCACTGCATTAAACGATGTGATGCCTGAAGACCCACACAAAGCCTCATCTAAGGCAGCAACAATCCTGTGTGATTTGATCGGTCGTAACCCACGTGACCCTCACCTTCACTACATGCTGTTGAGTGTCGATGAAGCGGTCCGTTCACATCAAGGCCGTGAGCAAGCCCATAAGATTCGCGCACTGGGTAAAGAGTCAACGCTGCCTTTTCACTTTAAGTTTTCTATAGAAAGCTTGGAGCGTGAAGATTAACGATCGGAGAGTTTATGGATACATACCAGCCGGCGAAAAGTCCAATCAACGGCGTTGTGCTTTTCGATATTGCATTAAAACATCTATCTGGTAACAACGTAGGAGCAACGGATGTTGACTTCCTGCGTAACTCAGATGCGATTGCTGAAATCCGTTTCATGCTGAAGGCCAGCGGCTGGAAACATGATGAAAACTATGTACGCCAAGTTATGCGTATTATGTATCACAAAGTCAAAGCACACCAGTTCTTGATAGAGCTGGAAAGTTCTTGATTGTGATTTACTCGTAGGCATTCGCAACAGTGCCTACTATGAAAATCATACGAGGAAATATCATGGGACAACATCTGAGAAAGCTGACAACAGATTCAGCTATTGAACTGGGACGTACTATCGGTGTCCCAGTAGAACTCAACGAAAAGTTTAGCGGCTGGTTAGGAAACAAGGTCCTTATGCGTACTCACCTCGATGCGCGAGGCGGAATCTATGTTAACGGCATTGATTACTTCCATGAACTCGCGCATGGGATTCGTTTGATGTCACTCGGATATAGCCATCGAATTATGTTAGAGAACTTCGGCTTTAAAAAGCTTGAGACATTTGACAAAGACCGTGCGATGCGCGTTATCCAGGAAGAATGTTTGGTAGTTGGAATACAAATCAAATTGGCTTCCCAACATGATGCCAAACTATCTATTCACAACGCTATAAAGATGCAAGCCCAATCAATCATTGATATAGTGGCTCGCGACGGTAAACGGTTGTCAAACGCACTTCCTCAGAAAAAGGTACCCGATGACCTTGTTAAACTAGGAACAGCCATAACTGATGACTGTCACCCGAATTCAATACTGCATGAAAAGCGATTGCAGTACAGGCGTGAGAACGAGACACATCTGGTTAGAACTGTTATGCGCCTTATCCGTTTGTATCTTGGTACGTACACTGACAAAGAAATCAGTACAGGCCTTGACCAATTAATCACATCAATTTCTAAATAGGTAAACTACCATGAAAGCAAAGAAAACCGAAATGTACCGCAACTTCACTGCAATCCTTCCAGTAACATGCAATGCCAATTGCGTGTTCTGTCCTGAAAAGGAAATGGAAAACAAAGCAACTAAGGCAGATTGGCTAGAAGGCTTAGTCAAGTCCATTTTTGAAAACAGAAAGCGTGTAGATCACGTATCTATCTCTGGCGGTGAACCCACACTGAACGTCAAGCTACTACAGCAAACAATTGACAACATTTTGAGTGAGACACACATTACCCGTGTCGGTCTGACTTCCAATGGTCAGTTTTTGGAATCAGCAAATAAAACGCTGAATGTACTGAATGCGTTGACAGACAAAACAACACTGGAGTGCAAACTGGATTTTATGAATATTTCCATGCACTCGTTTAATGCTGACCTGAATATGGAGATTATGGGTATCTCCTCTATGTTTGATTTGGATGCTCTGGTAAGATTCCGTAAGTTGTTAGGCCAATTGTCGTTCCACATCAACTTTGTGATCTGCAAACAAAACATCCGTAACATTCTGTGGGAAATGAAGCAAGCCAAACGCTTCATGGAAGCAAACCCGAATATCGACGTGGTGTTTCGTGTTGACTACAACATGAAAGCAGAATTTAAAAAGCTGCACACGTGGGCACAGGCAAGCAAATCAAAACGCCGTTCTATTGAAATGCCGGCGTTGATTACAATGTTCAACAGTGTATTTGGTACAGGCACGGAAGTCGATCCGACTACACAACTGATTGGATACTGCCCGTCATGCTTCACTATGATGTCAAAAGTAAGTGACTTAAACTTTGCTTACCTGAAAGCCAGTGCGTATGAGCCTAATGCTATTCTGGATAAACCCACTGAGTTGATTTATCACATGGACGGCGAACTGTATTACGATTGGTCACGCAAGCAGTATGCAGGTGATACGGAAGCGGTCGAAGACTTTGATGAAGATGAATTGTTAGACAACATTTTCGACGAAGACGATGAACTTCCTGAAAAGCCTTTGCCTACGAAAGGTAAAAAGAAGCCAGTAGAAAAGAAAAAGAAACACGCCAAAATACGTACCAGTTCAGACTCTGGCTCTGGCGGTCGCTGTGGTTATGGTGGAGGTCGCTGTGGATATTAATGTGTTTGTTGCGGGTGTAACTGAATATGAACGTGGCTGGGGAAATCGCCCTGACGGATATGTCATTGTAAAAACTCCAGACGATCTGAAAACACTGTTGAAGCCAAACGGTCACTTGTGTGGAGATTACGAAGAATTCTCCACAGTAGCTACGGACCTACGTGCAGCTAAACTGACCGAAGAAGGTGTAGCTGCGATGGAAGGCAAAGTGGCTCTGTGGGTAATGCAACACGATAAACGCAAGCTTATCGAATAGACGGAGACATATATGGATGTAATGTATTTCTTTTATAGCGCAGAACAGGACGCTGTAAAAAGACGTAACGCAAACAGAGAACGGCGGCAATTACCAATCAATCACGTTGTTGATTCTGAAGGTAAAATACACGAATTTACTATGCAGAGCCCTAAAAGGCATCCTGATGTAGGCTTCAAGGACCTTCAGTTTATATGTGAAGCAACCAAAAACAGTGTTATCCATAACGGTCGTCCTCAAGGCGAATGGGCTAAAGCACACTTACACAAACTTTAATATGGGACTATTGAAATGCAAAAATTCCAATGCTTTGCAAATATCCTGTACCCGAATATACTCGATCTGTATATCAAAGGTACAAAAGGTGCCAACGTCAAAGATATGGTACTTCCTAAATTCATAGGCAGAATCAGTATGATTCCGTCATCCAGTGAGAAAGACCGTTTCCAGTGTTCTTTACTTACTCCTCACTTTATGTTGAGTACGCTGCCTTGTAGCTCTATGTCTGTAGCAAGCTTGGAAGACTACGTGAAGTTGCTGGAGCAGGACTACGTGAATGTAGAGAACCTGCAGAAGTTGTTGGAAGAACAGGACTATCTGAAGTTCAAGCACTTCCACGTAGTTGGTGGCCGTAAGACTACAACAGATGCTTCCGTACCTGAGACAATTTACGTTGATTTTATTTCAGGTCGTCCTCACCTTGTCCATATAATCAGTAACAATAGCAGGTTCAGTCGTACTGACTTGCAAAAGATTACTACAACAAGCCGTGAGTATTTGGACGAATTCTTAAAACGGTATACGCCGGTTTATCAGTTCAAAGTAATCGAAACATTAACCAACAAAGTGGATGCAAAGCTTACTTTGTTCTTCACACCACGCTAATAAGGAAATATGATGGAAACTTTATCGATAGTAATAGGCTTTATCATGGGACTCAGCACGTTCGTAGCTGATATTATGCCGACGTGGCTGCTGGCAATCTTAGTGTTCGTGGCAGCCGCTTTGGCTTCGGCGTCTTACACTTCAATTTATCCAATTCATCGTAATGTGGATTATGTACATAAACCTATAAGCTTTTCTACACTGTTTTTTGCTGTAGTGCTTTATGTACTTGCTGATGCCTTGTTTTTGCAGTACGGCATTGACCTTGAACTAAGTTGGATGTCGGTTGCGTACATCTTAGCAGTAGGACTGTCGGCCTCATTCTTTACTTGGCTATATGTGAACTACAAACACGTTGTTACAGTCCGTGCTGTTATATTCCGTGGTACTCAGCGTGGTGCGTCAAACTTAAATGAGTTGACCTCGATGAATCTGATTTATGTCCAAAACATACTGGACACCTTTTGTGACTCTAAATTCAAAGAGTTTACGAAAATGAAAGACATCTATACGTGGGGTGCCTCAGGAAAGTTATGTAAGCTCCATCTAGATCATCGTAATCTGATTGAGAACAAGGTCTCTATTGATTCCTGCCCGGCTCCTACTGGACCTAAAGGCCAACGAGCTGAAACTCAAAGTATGTTTGCTACTCCTACAAGCCACTGGTATCCAAAGTATGACAGAAAAGACGAAGTTACTTCGTTGGAAGAAGCATGGCTTTACTGCCTGCATACAAACACAGTCCAAAAAGAACTGATTGATTTGTTACGCAAATATCTGGTACTGGACGCATCGTATTTCAAAGGTACAGTGTTCTACATTATATTCTGTTGGCCTGTTGTGCTGGTGCGTTTCATTTTAGGTGATTTCATATTGCGCCTGAAAGATTACTTCTTCCGTGTATCTGCCCGTTTGATGAATGCAGTATCACAAGCATTTACCTCACGTATGTAAGGAACACTGTATGTCAGACAATTCTAAATTTAAGGTCTTCGCTAATACAACTAACCCAGAAGGCTCTGAAAGTGTTGAGCAGTTTCTGGGTTATGTCGATAGCATTAGCGTACCGACATCTGCCGATAAAACAGTAGTTATCGATAGTGTTCCTGATCACTTGTTTCCGCATCAACGCAAAGCTATGGAGTTTTTGCAGAGCGGTAAACAAGTGTACGTGCAGCGTGTACTTCCTGGCGGGCACGCTGTTGTGGATTCAGACGCCGACAAAGAACGCGGTATCACTCTTTGGGGCCCTAAAACACTAATGCTTGATGTGCCTCCCAACATGGGAAAAACACTTTCCCTGTTAGCAGCAAAGGCAATAACGACTCAGGTAATTCACTCGGTAGATGAAGCTCCGTTTTGGCCAAAATCAGACGCAACAGGTGCGTGGCCTAATATAGAAGAATTCAGACTATCTGCTAAAGAAGTCGAAGAACTTCGTGGCTTATCTATGACTGAAGATACATCGCCAAGTTTCCACGTCAAAGATCTTACTAAGCTTGGGTACGGCAAGTTCCCTAATGCTAGTATGCGTCCTGGTGAAAACATTCCTGCAACAAAACCAGTCAGGCACGACAAAGTACGTGCCAGAGCTAAAGCAGCGAAGGTAGCACGTAAACGGAACAGGAGAAAGTAATGGACATCAACAAAAAGAAAGCAGAGTTTATTCTACAAAACTACCCAGTGGATATGCTGAATATCAAAATCGGCTCCACTGTCTGGGTATGGACAATGAACAAACTGTTCCGTATCTATGTGTTAAGTATGGCTCGTCCTGAATACAAACGTGCAAAAATCGCTATCGACAAAGGCGAAGTTCCTACAGCGTTCAGTGTTAAAGGCGTGGTACTGGATAAGCAGACAGGATTTAAGCAGCCTGAATTGCAGCACACCAGCAGTGTATATGCTGCCCGTCAACTTTATTTCAAAGCTAATCATGTACTCAGCGCTGAAGGCTTGCGTGTGGTATGCCAGCAAGAAGACAAGCCTGATGAAATACTGACGGAGCTGTTTCCTGATATTGACACTAAGCCAAACCTTGCCTACCGTAAAGCTTGGTCTACTGTTAGGGAATATGTCAAGCTGCATCCACAGTTCAAGGTATGCGACAGCTATGACCGTCCAGCAATACAGGCACGATTGAATCCAACACACACAATCGATGTCGTGTTTTCTTACACCGACAATCAGCACTCATATACAGCGGTACTGTACGAGGACAAGCAAGTCGTACTACAGTCAAAACCGCTCCCGTCTATAGAAGCTGCGCTAGTTGAGCTATCGACTGGCTATAAGCAATCTCTGCTATCCGTTGCATAAATAGGCTATTGACAGCAGGCTCAGTCCTGCTGTATAATACGCATATCAACTAAACGGAGTAATATCATGCCTAGACAAGAAACTGAATCAATGCGTTATGTACAACGAGTATTACAAGCCATAACTGACTTAGAACTCGACTTACTTCCACACAACTTCGACAAGAAGCCAGATTTGGTAATAGACTTGGACATCGAATACGATTCTAAGTTTATAATACAGGCGCGCAAAAAGATTCACCAGAACTATGCAATGCTTGCCCGAGAATATATTTCTCTGGAAGAAAGCCGTACCGTAGACCTTGAGCTTAACCTGAAGAAAGGCCCATCCATGACACAAGGAGAGTACAATGTGTATTTGGTTATCTCCCGTGTAGAAAGGAGTTTCTCAGTTCCAACAAGCCAAGATTTAGCAAACTTGTTGAAGCAGGCGTTTAAAGAAAATAACGGTGAGTTGTTAGGTAATACCATTCTTGCGATGGGTACTTATTACGCGTGGCAACCTCACTTCCGTACAATGTGGGCGCACTTATCCACTTTACTTAAAGGTCGTGATACACAACAAGCAATCAACACGTTGTTGACTGCTCACGGTCTGACTTGGTCGCAATTCATTTTGTCTTTGAGCATAATCGACCAGCGTAAATTCATCGAGTATGAAAAGACGTTCGGTCTGGACTTCAATGTATTCGGCTCTAAGCAGATTTCTTACTTGGGTAATGGTGAAGAATTAGAATGCTGGACGCCGTTGGCTCTGTTGAGTCCTGGCGTGAAAGTGGAGTTTAATGTCAGATACAGCAACGACAAAAAGCCGTACGTCGGAACCATTCAGTCCATTAAATCTGAAGGCAAGCGATCTGTTATCGTGTGTTATCCTGAAACACCGGATTCTTATGAACAGAGAATGTTTACTATCCCAATTCACGCTGTTAGTGAGCATGAAGATGCCGATGACATCGATGGTGTTTTTGTTCGCGTAGTTTAAGCAGTTTGATAGTGTAGGTACAGTGTTGCCTACACACTTGAAACTGTTTTGTCTGGCTCTGCAGGCTCAGACGCAGGAGCAGTGCTCCTCATTTGTTTTGGAATCACTGATGTTTTGCACTGCTCCTTATTTTATTAACCGAGGGTAACAATATGACTTACTTAAATGATGTGATTGGTTTGTTCTTGCTGTACCAGTTTTACGTGTATGCAATTGTTGCTGGATTCGTATCAGCATTCTTACGTGGCTTCCAGAACAAGAACGTGGCAGCCAACATGAAAACACTGTCGTTCGGCACAGGCTGGTTGATGGGTGTTAGCGATGTTGCTATCATGGCACTTGTTGGGCATGCTGGTGTTGTTATTGGACTGTTCTCTGGCTTTGGTCTTGGTGTAGGTTACGTTGTGTCAATTATCGTACACAAACGCCTAACACGCCGTGCTGATAAAGCACGTAAACAGAAAAAGCGTTCGCGTCTTGATGCAAAAATCGAAGACATGGTCCACAGAATCTTAGATGAACGGGAGACACCAAATGGCTGAGTTAAAACTGACTGAACTGCAACAGCAGGTAGTTGCTCGGATCCAGCAAGCATCGGTAAGCAGTAAATCTGGATGTGTTAAATTTAAAACGCGCGGTCTGGATGTAGTGGTGCCTGATGTATTCGCTGCCTTAGAAGCGGCATTTGCAAATTTATCAACTTTCCGGATTGTGTTGACACGCAAGTCAAATATCCGTATCCAATACTCAATCGTTTAGGAGAATCAACATGGGTAAAATAGCAGCAACAGAGCCAAACAAATCATTTACTGCCGCGCAGTGTCAGACGTTACTCAAGAATCGAGTATACGGTTCTAACGGTACAAACTCGTGGGCACTGAGTTTCAATCACCGCGATACTTTAATCGACGAATGTTTGGTGCCTGTACTGAAACTTATCTGTCCTCCTACAGCAGATATAGAACGAGCGCTACATAGCTTAACTAATACCGATCTAGTCTTGCTTGGAGCGCACTTGGCTCCCAGTAAAGGTCTGGAGCATATTATCCGTTTAGGTATTGTATGCCGGACGACCAAGCACCGTATAGCACTATCTATCGAGCAGTTGGTCGAAATACTGACAATGACACCGACGGCTTCGCATATCTATGTATCGAACTTAGATGATACTTTCCGCGACAAGCTTCCTGATCTGATTGAACATATCAAGAAAATTGATAATGACTACCAGGAAGAAGGCAAGTCAGTTTATATGTTTGGTAATATCACAGACAAAACTCCCGTCGAACTGGAAACAGTATGCAAAGACATTTATATTCCAGTTGACCAGCGTGTCACTGTCTCACGCCACACAGAAGGATACGGTGTAGAGATTCTAAGTTTACAGGAAAAGGTACAGTACCTTATAGACAACACTGTTCTGAACTTTTTCCGCAGAACAAGTGAGCAGCGCACACCTAAGTTTCTGGAATGGTTTGACCGTGAGACGTACTTGGGCAAATCAAACGCTATGGTATTCTCAATACCTCAGATGTTTGCCCATATCAAACTGGACAAAAACAAGGTAAATGGTGAAGGCCCTGATTTATCTAAAATAGCCGAGGAAAAAGTTGTGGAAAAAACAATAAATGTGGAAGTTAATGCTTCTGAAAGTCAGGATGAATTGTTCCTGAATTTACGTTTAGCTCTGATGGCGACAAACACTTTACCACGCGAACTCCTTGTAAAGGCAGATAATACAGCACTGTTACGTCTGGCGGCAGAATCAATAGATCCTTCATCAGCCGACATCACAGGCTTTATGCCGTTTTATACCTATGATAACGTAGGTTACTCGCGCAGTGCCTGTATTGAAATAGTGCAAACTGAGTTTGGCCTTAGCTTTAAACAGCTTGCTTGTTTGTCGGACTCCGAAATTACCGATTACATGAATCGGCATTTTGCTGAAGACGATGACGACGACTTCGACCGTGATGAAGCCATCGAAATGTTAGTTGAGTACGGCCATAAAAAAGCCCAACTGAAAAAGATGGACGATGCGGAGCTGAACGCTTTGCTTGACCGAGAATTATCAGAAGACGATGACGAATAATGTAAGTAGTAATAACCAACAAAAGGAGCCAGTCATGGCAGAGAAAGAAAGTCAAACACAATTGTCCAAACTGATGTTAAACATTCGTCTGGCACTGATGTCAACTAACAAACACCAGCGCTCTGTTTTGGCAGATGCCTCGGATGAACAGTTGCTGGTTATGGCGGCGAACTCTATCGACGGCACTAAGCAGACCTCTGACGTTTACTTCAAATGCGGCTCGATGCAGTATACGCGCGCCGAATGTGAGAAACTTATTCTGGACACATTCGATATTATGCCTGAAGACGTGGCAGCCTTCGACGAAGGCGAGTTTATGGAATGGGCAATCCATGCTGTCTTTATGGATAGTGTGGAAGACACTGAAGTTAGTGAAGCAGACCCAGATCCGTTAGAAGGTAAATCTTCACTTTCTATATCCATTCTACTGGAGAAGTCTTGGACACGCAAACAAATGGAAGACCACCTGCGTGTATATGCAGCGCTTGACAGTGATGACTGGAAAGAGGTAGATGAACTTGATGATCATGAACTCGCACACTACATAGCCGATATGTATGATACAGGTGACGAAGACAAAAAAGACGAAGTAGAATCGGTGTCTTACGGTGGTCTGGAAGAAACAAGAGCACGTATGGCAAATATTGAAAAGTTGAATCGCTACGGCTTCCGTATTTCTTTTGTAGAGTTTACAAACGATCAAATTCGAGACATGGCAACAAACGCTAGACCTCGTGCTGAAATGATGGAAGCGATTAAAGCAGCGTATCCTGGAAAATCGTTCCGTTCTTTATCGACGCTACGGGTATATAACAAGTACATGGGCATTCTTAAGGCATCTACAGTCTAATCTTGGAGGGTTCGCCCTCCAACTAAAGGAGTTTGTATGATTGATATGTTTTTAGCAGTTGTCGAAGCTGTGTGGCATTTCACGTTTTATCTTGGAGAGTACGTTAACCATACACTGGGTAAAGTGCTTGTTGGTATAGGCATTCTGGCGTTTGTCAGTGTGCTACTGTTTATAGCATTGTACCCGTTCGTGTTCTTGTCTGGTTACATGCTGTGGGTAAAACTACAGTTAGATAAACGGTATCAACAAGCAGGCTATGCTAAGTGGCATGTAATCTCCACTAAGTACAAAGAAATGTATCCACGCACTTACCCGTTTATGTACTGCCTGCGTCACTTCACGCATTGGGCAGGCAAAGACTTGCTGTGGGATAAGTTAGTTATGGGTGACGGTACTGTTATTCGTAACACTGGCTTGATTCCAAAAGTTACGTTTCCTATCATTCAGCCTATTAAGAAGGATGAAAGCAAATGATGTTATCTTCAGGTTCACCTACAGATAGGTCAGAAGAAATTCCTGCACTCTTTTTGCGCTTCTCAAAAGACAACTGGCTCCGTATCACTGACCCTGTTGAGCGGGCTAAGGCATTTATCCGAAGCAAAAGCTTTGTGTTCGATGCTTCTAATGAAGATGCTATTGTGGCCAAGTTAGTGGCTATTGAAATTGCTTTCAGGACTTTGGTATTAGCTAAACAGGATTTGACTAACAGCAAGCTGCTGTCTGTTGCATCTCCTGAGCCTGAACTTCGACAAGATGCAGATAAAGCCATTCGTTATTTCATGGGCATGTCGTCTACCGATTTATCTCTGGAAATAGAACACCTGATTCGTGCGATGGCAGCAACTGTAACAGACCCAAGGACATTGCTTAACATAGTCACAGCGTTTGGTATTTTGAAATCTGCGTCGTGGTTCGATTTAGATGAAACCCACTACAAAGGTAATATCACGGCGTTACGCCAGTCGATGTCTTCACAGAGTCAGGAGTTGTCACCTGATTCGATTTTCGTTGATTTGAACCTGTTGCAGTTGATGCTACATACGTCACCCATAGGCAACGACTTTATCAGTATTGTAGGACGCAGCCGCTGCAAGGATCACGATTTTAAAATCATCGTGTTTCCAAGTTCGTTTGACCTTTATGTGCGGCATAAAGCACTGCACACTGTTGAATTCCAAAGCAGTGACAGGATAACTCTATACCATCTGAAAAATAAAACAGACTAACTCTGTAAACTAAATAAGGAGAGTGTATGCTTCGGTTACAACAGCAACTAGATATGGACTACAGGAAATGTTCATGTGGTGCCAAACTGGAACGTGTTGTTATTAGCCAACAACACACGAACGGTCTGTGGAACGAAAAGCAGGAATTCAAATGCGGACGCATTGATGTGTTTGTTCCCAACTTCCAGGATTTGGTTCCGTGCAAACCTGACTCGACACCGTGCCCGAAAAGCCCAGAAGAAGCAGAGCGTTTAGCTGTTGAACAAAGGCAATTGGAAGATGCTCAGACTCAGCTTGAGCGCGATTATCCTCACTTAGGTCCTGTACTTGCAGCAAGTATAGCCAAAACGATTTTAAAAGCAAAGAAGGAAAAGCAATGAACTCTTTTGATTCATCCAAAGCAGCGCGTATTAACCAAATCCGTGATAGCCAGAACAAACTCAAGCGGAGACTGTTTGTAGAACTGGCAGTGTTCGTTCTAATGGCCGAAGATGAAAACGCTACTAATAGTACAGTAGTGCGGTTACCTCAAATTGAAATGGCTCCACAACTGGAACACGATGTTGCTGGTGGTAAACTTGTGTTGAGCATAGGAAGTAATGCCTGTCCTGTATTGCGTTTCACCGAAAGCAACGGCCAAGTGTTTATCGAAGGCGGCATCACTAAAGGCGGTGTACCCTGTTCGTTTAGATTTCCACTGGATTACGTTATTTGTGTGCGCGATCCAGACTCTGGTGAAATTGCTGCGTTTGAGCATTTGATGAATGTTCGTTTTTCTCAGGACTATCAAGAAGCACAAGCGAACTTCGAGCAGTCCACAGCAAACACCAAAAAGAAACCTCACCTGACAGTAGTAAAATAAGGAAGTAATTATGAAGCAGCTTCAATTGTCGCCTGAAGGAAAAATGCACTGGGCTGAATATACACGCAACGCCTGTATTAAGATCGAAGACAATCCTGTCACAAACAGTATGCCTACTTTCATTCCTGTTGAAGGCAAGAAAGATTTCTTCGGTATATTGGGTGCGTGTGGTATAACTCCTGACGGAAATAAAGCTCCTGCAGCTACAGCGGCGAAAGCACTAGAGACGGTTATAGCTAAAACGAAAGGCAAATATCCAGGCGTAGCGACATTGCCTTTTCTAGTCTGGGTTACTTCAGGTGGCGGTGACGTCCAACAAAAAGCCAGTATGTATACTGTGCTAAATAAAGCACTGGTCGACACATACATGCCTACTCTGATCAATAGGCTTGCTTTGCCTGAAAACAGAGAAGACTTTTTGGAAACACTGGAATCCATCAGAGCGGTTGATTCTGCGGCTGTTGACAACGGTGAGGCGGCTTTCGAGCGTGACAATTCATTCCCTTGGTCACGAGGAAGACAGTGTGATTTGATTTGGCGCAATAGAACGATTGGTTTAATATCTGACCTGTTGCGTGACTGTACGATAACGGTTAAAGATAGCACTATCCATCCTTCTACAGAAAATGTGATTGCTGAAAACACATTCATGTTTCTGATGTACTTGGCTATCACTGTGGGTCTGGTGCCTCAACTCGTTGCCTACGCACTTACTAATCTAGGTATGCAACGCTACTTACCGAATTTGATAAGCGGTCCATTACGTAAGCTTATGGAAGAACAGATGGTTTTGGTAGACGGCAAACTAAACCCAATCATCTACCACTACATAGCCAACGTAATGTACGACAACAACGTGGTGATACGTTATCTACTCAGCGACAAACCAAGCGAAGGAGAGTACAGCCAAGCCTTGTATCATCTGAAATTGATTGGTAAGAGTATAGATGAACGCCTTGATGCAGTATGTGATGGCAAAACAATTCTGTCTGTATTTGGATTCGACACTGATATAGGTACCGAAGTTCCTTCCACAGTAATGCGTATGGAAGAATTCTATGTCAAAGACAGTTTGAATTCCACTGTATCACAAATGAACAACTATATCTCCTTAGATAAGTTGAACAAAATCGCTACCATCAAGGCAATCTTGGCTCCGTTCCAAGAAGCGCAGATGTCTAGTGCCTTGCGTGTGAAATACTCACGTGGTATTAAACTGGTGCTGGCTGACATTATCGAATGTGCCGAAACACTGAACAGCACTCAGGTCCACGTCCAATCGTTGGTAGAAGCACTGTCGATTGCCTCAATCACTGAGATGGTCCAGAAACTGGCGGACATTGATAAGAATGTCGATGTCCAAATCCAAGCATTGGATATGTTAGTCAAAGAAGCATTATGGGCAAACGAAGAAGCCAATGACGTAACTTTGCAACAGGAGCCAGTTGCTGCCAAATCCGAAAGTGAACTTGTTGCAATGTATGAAGATGAAATTCATACTCTAACAGGTCGTGTGCAGGACTTAACTACACAACTGCAAGATGCACAGCAGAAGTTACAGAAAGCAGGCCAGTTGATTGCCGAACAGCCTACACAAGTAGCTCCTGTTGTTAAGTGTGACCACAACCTGTTACAACGTGCGTTGAGCGACGACCTGCGTCTGTCAGAAATTCCTGATATTGTCAAAGCTTACTTTAGCCATGTTGTGTTTTTGCCAGGCAGCACCGACGAGTTGAAGAACTCCATCTACAAGAAGCCTGCTAAAGTATTGGAAGCACTGATTCGTTTGTGTGGTCCGTACTACGAAACATTGATGTCAGGTAAGCCTGACTCAGTAGCAATGGAAATCATGGGCAATCTGTACCGTGCTAACGAAAGCGGCTTGACTATGGGTACTCCTGATTTGCGCCGTCTGCGTGAATTTGAAGTAAACGGCAAACGTGTGGAGTTTGAACAACATTTGGATATTGGTACACGTCACGGCGATGCGTATTGTATGCAAGTACACTTCCGTATTATCGAAGGTGTTCTTTACATAGGCCGTATGGGCGGTCACCTGCCTGTAAGCAAATTGCGTTAATCCTTACTGGGTAGAGGGCAAGCGTTCTCTACCCTTTAGTGTAAATGTATAAGTATAACAGCTATCTGGAGAAGAAAGATGCAAGAAGCTATACAGAGGGTCAAAGCAGAGTTACTAAAAGAAGGCATAGAGGCAGGTTTGATTGTATTCAGCCATGACCTTCCTTGGGCAGATGTAGTTATCGATTTGGATGTACGCGGCTACAAACACCGTGTGTCGAAGATAATGCCCACAAGTTGGTTCGATGCTGAGTCAATGCAGTCAATTGGTTATATTGTGAATTCTATAATCAAATGCTACGCTGCGTTACGCAACCAAACGAATGCACGTGGCATATCAAACACCGCATACTCACTGTCGGATTCAATGTTCTTTTTAGGCAAACTCTCAATCACTGATGGGTATATTTTGTCAAAAAACTTCGGCCGTATGATTATGGATGCTCCTCCACGCGACGAAGTTATTTTGGTAGAACGATTGGCTGTTCCTAACGGATTGCTATTTCAAAAGAAATCCGTTCCACTTTCAGAGCATTCGTATCTGCTTATCAGGTCGCATTGGGAAGACTTTGTTAATCCAATTCGTGAAGACAGTGTGCTTATCTGCAACCAACACAAGGTATTGTTGTCGTCAACTACAGGGAATTAGTATGATGGATTTATTAAGCGCGTACCGCTTACTTAATGTGAGTTTGGCATTAGTAAGTACAGCTACCGCTGCGTGGGTTCTTATATCAGGAATGATTGTAGGTCGCATGGACAGTATCACAGTCTCTTTATTGGACTATGTTACTAATGCAGCAATAGCTATCTTGGTATTGTATATGGCTCATATTCCTTTCTATAAAGCCATACAAAAATCCGCATTACGTGCCTATATAAGCGCCGAAGTATCGTATGGACTGATAGCAAGCGCTTTGGTTATAGTTGTGTTGACTTCATTCAGGATTACTCAATATGGATAACAGGGAAAAAGCAAAGCTTATGCTGGATGTTGTTGCTGTCGTTGCTGGACTGAGTATCATAACTGTTATGGTTGCTAAAGACCCGGCTATTCATTTCGACATCGACAGAACTATCCGTATGTGGGTACAAACAATACTGTGTTCCTTGTTCATGTTTGTAACGTATGTGTCCTACGTAACAGCGGACCTCGAAGAATGCCATAGTGTTAGCCTGGTAGAAAGTATTAAAGCCAGCACAGCATTGGCCTCATTTGTAGTTGGTGTCTTTTTAACAATGACACTATACGAAGCTGTTCCAATAGTCTGGAGTATCTTATGAGAAAGTATGAAACGTCTTTTAACGATTTCAGATCGATGTTCGATGAAGCTCTGGCCCGTGCCAAGCTATTAGGTAAATTCGGCTATGAAATAAATCGCTATGTAATCTTCGGTTGCGTTGATTTTTACATGCGTGTAGGTACCGACATGAAGACAGGTGTACTTTATGCGAAAGTAACAACTGTCACAAGTACCAATCCAGGATCTGGAGTATTCAAAGAGGTACTTCCTGAGCTACACAAAGTCGCTGTCGAATGTGGTGCCGACACTTTTAAATTTGATTGCGTACTATCTGAGCGCCTGTTCGATTTACTTAAAAACATGGGTTACTCTGTGGTAACTCAAATAGATGAACCTCGTGGTGTATCTGGTACACTGCATTTCAATTTACTGGAGAACGAAAATGTCACAACCTGCAATGCTTAACAAAGTCGAATCACAACCTACGGTAGAACACTTCCCACTTACAATGAGTAAGATTGGATTCAATGGTGTTTATCAATCCAAAGAACCTGGTTCTGTGGAAGTGTCACGTTATTTCAGTGTGTCGGTGTATGAGCAAGATAACGTGCGTCTGATGGCTGTCCGTATACACAGTGAAGTAAAAGTTCCGAAGTTGGAAGGCATTTTATCTGGTGCTACCCCAGTGACCGATTACATCAAAAATGCAATCGACTACACTGTAACTACTGAAGGTCATACTGTGCTGCGCTTCATCGCCGACACTACAGCTCCGGAAGAAACAGATATTGTGGCAGCGTACAACGATGTTCAGGTTCCTGTTATGCAGTGGGATATCCTGGACATTACTATGCGCGTTATGGCAGATTTGGGTTTTGATTTAATGACCCAGTATGCTGTTCGGGCATTAGTAAATCGCAGCACCGATGCGTTGCTGTTAGGCAATAATGTAGCCAGCGAAGAAACAGGTGAATAGCATGAGCGACAACATCTTAGCTTTGGAAAAACTGGACGAATCGTCAGCGCGTATCGTCTTGATGTTAAACGTGCCTATGTGTTTCAGCCTGAGACATGATCTGTCCCAGGACCTTCAGGACACACTGTTTGATTTCCTGAACGATTTAGGTATAGCGTTCGACTTCAAACCGTTCTTAGATAAACCTGATACACCAGACGGTCCTTACGACTCCGTTGATCCTAACGAACCGTCTACTGCCGTATATGACGAAGACGATGAAGAAGACGAGATTGATACTGAATCATGGAACGACTTCAGTGATCACTGCTACGCACTTTTCCGTGCTGGAAAACTTCCGTATTTGTTTATCGGTGTTGCTGATGTTCCTGTTCCCTTCGACGTCCGTAAAGATGCTGAAGGTAACATCGAAAGCTACAGCAGCAATGAATTCGGCATGTATCGTTCGTACCTCATCAAAGGTAACAACATGAGCGAGATGGCAGATTGTATTCTGGAGATTGAGAATAATCTTCTGGAAGAAGTCTGGAAAAAAGAACAACAAAACTAATCAAATCATTGGGGAAATGAACCATGAAAGTAATGCAGTGGATTGAGAAAAACAACTCTAAGTTTATGCGTTCGGTTATTGTACTGGCGTTACTGTTAACTGTTGGCGTATGGGCACACGTACTGATTACGTTGGACGGAATCAAACAAAGCTTTGAAGAATTAAAGACGTCACAGGTATCGTATGTAACTGACACCGAACAGAACTTACCTGAAGTAGCATCTATGCAAATAGATTCAATCGACCAGAAGCTGGCTACTAACGAAGGTGATGAACGTGTTACTAAGCACGGGCTTGATACGATGTCACCAGAACAATTGGACAGGCTTGTAGAAATTTACGCATACGCTGATCGTGTTAGTGAATATGGATTGACATTGACAGCTATTGCGTGGAAAGAAAGCAGAGGCTCGCGTTATCCTGTAAACTTGGACGACCCGTCGTGTGGTCCATTTCACACAAAAGTTAGCAACGTCCTAACACGCGAAAAGATTGAAGTGACACCGTTCAACAAAAACGTAGTGTGTGCTAAACTGATGCGGGACTTACCTTTCGCTGTGAAACACGCAAACATGGAACTCAATGTGTGGCGTACAAAGCACAAAGGTAACTGGCGCAAGATGGTCGAGTCCTACAACTCAGGACACGGCAAAAACAAATCTTATGCAGAAGATATTGCGGAGATTGTAGATATTCTCCGTACGTCCAACATAGATCGTTTATCTGAATTGTGAGGTGACGTATGTCCGGCCAATCTCAACAATGTTTGTTTTTGCAACTAGCGCAAGGTCGTGCATTGGAACTTTTGAAGTCAGTGAACTTCGACCAACAAAAAATCAGTGCTATGCTTTTGGACATGCAGGACATAGAGGCTATCAGGAAGCAAGCTTCTATTACGTTTGGTGATATTGTGCTGGACACAAAGGACTTAGAAGTGTTCGGTAAGTTGATTCGTGAAAATTTACGAATACTCAAAAAGCCAAACGTCAACCTCATGGACCCACTACGAAAAGCTGTCATGCGTGTTTGCTCTACTCCAGCATTAGATTTGTTTGATGCACACTTAGACGAGCATGTAGGTTCAGGTAAGTCTGTTGGTGTTAGCTTGCGTACAGTATATCCTGATTTAGTCACTCTTACTGAAACCAGCGACCTCACGTTCGGTGATATAAATATCAAAGTTCGCCGTGATTTGATGTATGATGGCCACGGAGCAAGTGTTGGATATTTCTATTATGTACGTGTGTCAGGTCGTAGGCATGTGAGTAATTCTTTCTGTGGTAAAGTTTCCGGTATGTATTACGAAGAAGGCCCAATAATGCCTGTGCTAGTCGGCGCTCTTGGACTGTTATTAGTACACGCCAAATTGGTCAATATAGGCCTTACAGGCCAGTACAAGAAACCTGATCAAATACTGTCGTTGAATAATCCATGTGAAGAGGTGCTACGCATTGGAATAGGATCGAGACAAGTTGATCAGATATTTATGCAAGATATGAAGCTCGGTGAGATTTTATTTAACGAGTTTGCTGATTATCCGGGCATATCATTCTTTGAGAGTGTCGCACATTACCAAAAGTCAGAAGAAGTTATTAAGCTTCTGGACAGTGTGCGTGACTGCAACAGCATTCTCCGTAAAGCAATCTTGATTGAAGGACTATTGTAATGGGATTTCGCACAACTGTTAAACGTACAATGTATTTTGTTGGAGTGCGTTGGTATAAGTTCTACACAGCGTTATTGTTGTGGATAACATCGCTGCGCTGGGAAGACGGCCGACAGAACTCAGGCTACAAAAAGTTTAAGCTGTGGTCGTTCTTGAGTTCCGACGGCTGGATTATCTGGTACCCGAAAGGCAGTAGTGTTCCTGTACACCGTGATGGTACATTCAAAGGTAAACGACATCGACGGTTGAATATAGTGCTGTACAACTCCAGCGATAGTTGTTTTAAGCACAATGCTCAGGCACCTTACTTGGTAACAGAATGGTTCTTCAACAGAATAGTGCTGTTCTATGCCAGTGAAGTAGATCACTGGGTCGATGAAGTTGACGGCACTCGCGTAGTGTTATCTTTTGGCTGGCTGGAGAACGCAAAATGAAACAGTGGATCGCAGTAGGCGTTGTGACTGCTTTAGGTTGGATAGTTTACTTTTCATTAAACGCTGTGCCATTAGATAAAGTCGCGCCTACAGTAATAGTTCCTGTCCAGGTTAAAGAGGACCAGATTGAAGTAGTCGGGCGTTACTGCATAGATGGAATTCGCGTTGTTCATTACAAAGTAAAGCGATGGTCAGATCGTTACGAATTCTACAACTACGTTCAGGCTCATGATGGAGCAATAACTGAATTCAATATTAACTACGGCTACTGTTAGGAGTGCTTATGGCAGGACCGTTTCGTGACCCAGAGCATATAAACAATATGCTCAAGAAAGACCCGAAGCTTGGATTAGGTGATTCGCCAGAGCTAGATATAAATGAATGCTACTGGTTTTCGATTCTGGCCCGTGTAGAAGAATGTCCTGCACTTGCCAGAAATGTAAATCTTAATTCAATGCTTCGTAGAGTTGAATCAGAACTGGGCTACAGATATGCTGCCCGTGTTGCTTCAAGGTTCTCCTGCTTACGCGGAGACGCTGGTGCTTTATTTTTGCGTACTGTACAGCAAGCAAAGATGGGCGTAAAATTTATGAAAGAGTTTGATAGGCATAGTGCCATATACCGAACTTGTAAATGTTGAGTATAGCTCAACTTGGAGTTGTGTATGTTGAATACAATGCGTGGTTTAGGTACCTATATCTTAGATGCTTATGTGGCTGCTCAGCGTAGCCACGTGACTCGTAAGAAAATGGGTAGTGTGATGGTCGGCCGCCGTGCAGATACAAACGTATGGCATATTATTGCCGACGGTTGCAACGGCGTTCCTCCTGGAAGTGACCACGACTTCGAGCGTGACGGTGTTACATTGCCTACAGTAATCCATTCTGAAAAGAACGTGATTACTAAGATCCACAGCATAAGTGAAGGCATAGATACGAAAGCTTTTGTACAGCAATTCGATTTGTTTGTACTGATTGTAATGTCCAGCCCATGCGCGTCATGTGCAAACTCTATCATCGGTAGCTTCGGCCCCGAAGGCAGTTCTGCGATAAAGCTGGACGCTGTGGTCTATCTGGAATCTTACCGTGATCAAACAGGTGTACAACACTTGTTGAACGCAGGTATCAAATGCCATAAAATCACTACCGAAGAAATAGAGCACCTGGTCCATGTTAGCCAGAATGTGACATTCGAGCTTCAGGTAGCTGCGTTAATTGGCAACAAGCTGCTGGAATCTATCTGTTCATTGACAATCTCCACGCGTATGGAAAATGAAGCGGAGTTTGAACGTAACCTGATTGACTTTGCGGCATATATGAATGATGAATTCATGGTACTTCGTGCTGAAGGCCTGGACAGATTACGTAGTGTTCGCTATGGTCTTTTATCTGTAGGCGAAAACATGCGTACTCTTGTCGAAGGTATTCGGGTTCACAACATGAGCGTAGAAGGTTCCAATCTGGAAGACTTCGCCTCTATTGTTGATCGTGGTCCAGGCCAAACAGGTGATGCTCCGAAGTTCAATCGTGTATTTGACTTCAGTACAGGTAAAGTCGGTGTGAGTGTTGGCTTACTTCAAAATGAAGCCACGAAATCCTGGCGTCCTTACATAGTGGCGTTCCGCGGTAAATCTTTTGAGTTTGCTGAACATCTAAACTAATGGCTAAACTGTTTATTGGTGAAGAAAGTAAAGTTCCTGAGCTCCTGTCTCAGGTTCTTTCGTTTCAGGACTCAATGGAGATTTACTTTGATTCCTACGATAAAAGTGATTGCTACGAAACAGTAGTCACTTGTTCTTCTGAGGCAGATGAAAAAGTCGCCGCTAAGTTTTTAATGTCACCTTATACGTTCTTGGCGTGCGTAAGTGACAACAAAACAACATTCCATAATGTCTTGGTAACAGGACTGTATGGAAACAAAGTCAGCTTATCTGTTAGCAGATCGATAGAGGCAACAATATGGGAAAACAATCTATTGCGTTAAGCTCTATGATTCCTACGACCAAACAAGAGGCAGAGAAGTTTCCTGAAGGACATTATCTGGTTCGTTTCAGGTCAGCGGAAGACAGCGAGTTACGCCTGGGTGTACTGGATGCCCACGAGAACTTTGCACGTATTGGTATGTATTTTATATTCGACGTACACTCCGTAGAATTCTACCTTCCAATAGAGGCATAGTTATGCTTTACTTAATGGGATTTTGTATGTGTTTTGCCACAGTGTTTTTGAAAGGGTGGCAGCACAACAATGTTATCAAACAACTGTACGTAAATACATTCGTAACGTCTTACCTGATGAATTTCCTAGATGTAATGTTGATTGGACTTATAGTAAAAGCGTCAACGTGGGAAATAGCTGTGTTCACTGGAGCAGGAGCTGCATTGGGTATGGTAAGTTCTATGTATCTACACAACATCATCTATGGCAAAAAGATAGGTTAACGGAGATTGTCCATGTCAATAATGTTACTTCACGCTGTATTCAATTCTATGGAAGTTCACCTGCCTCACATAGCAAAGTCTAGTGTTAAACCTGGCACAGAATACTTTAGTGCTAGGATGCGTTCGATGCCTGCAGGTTTTCTAATTAGCCGTAATCTGGAAGATACTATCAAATCCGGAAAAGAACTGGATTATGACAAAGGTTTTCAGCGGCCTCAGATGTTCTTACACAATCTGCAGGACCATGTAACACGTACAATCAAACGTATCGTAAACAAAACATCAGTGACAGGAAATCCGCCTATGTTTTTGCGGTCTGTAGATCTTACTGATTATCTACAAGCCGTAGATGTACGTGGCGGTCCTGGCTCTCTTAAATTCGGCAGACATGGTGAAATACATAACGCGGACAGCTATGTGCAAAAGCATATCCGTATCCAGGCCGCTGTTATGGCAGAACACACCTCAGCTTTACGTGAACTGTTATTGTTTGCAGGCCACAGCTTTGACAATGCACAGTATAGCCAAACAAACGATGCCGAAGCGCATGGAATTATAGCTTACACCGTTATGACTATAGCTTTGAATCTGATTCGCAACTCAGAGACAATCAAATTTCTGAATCCGGAAGTGGCAGCAAATGTGAAGTCCATGTGCAGCAGAATTGAATCAGGTTTTGGCCAATTCGCAAATATGTATGCCGCTTTTGGCTACAATATGCGACGTATGACACCGACAGATGCGTGGGCGTGGACAGGATACTTAACAAGTTCGGAAATCTTTTTATCGAATGCGTATAAGTCCATGATGGAGTACGCAGACTCCGCACAATTCAAAACATTGAAGATTGCTTTAGGTAGCCAACTGGAACAGTTCCTGATGTTAGTGAGTGTGGATGCAATGGCACCGCAAACACTACATAAGACAACAGAGCAATTGTTGGAAAAACAATTCAATGCTATACACGTTAAGCTCTTGGACGCACAGCTAAAACACAATCTCGTCAACGGCTGGCGTATGCCTAGCGCGAAGAATTTAGCTAAGTCTGGTGATGGCCGTTTCTTCACAGATGCTAAAACGTGTGCTATTGCATTGGTGCACCACATGCACAAAGGTGACTTGCAAGACATAATCATCTATTCTATGTACTTGCAGGAGTTGCTTGCCGAAGAAGGTAAATCGCTGTCTGATGTTATAGAAAAATGTAATACCCGTACACCAAAAGGTAGTAAGGTATCTGATATAAAATGGCGTGTAAAGGAGTAGTACATGGCGCGCAATACAAATATGTTTAAGTTTCTAATGGCCACATCAGTATACACAGCTACGAAAATTGGCTGGGTAGGTAAAAATGACCGTAAGCATATTCGTTTCGTGCGTACTGAGTTTGCTAAAAACCACATTAAGAAGGACGGTGTTGTTGTCAAAGATTCAGGCGTACTGAAATTGAACAACGGCCGTCCTCTTATGTGGATGGATGTACTACGCTATCTTGAACATGGAACAGTCTCAGCTATGATGTGGGCATTCTTTGCCGACTTGTATCAAAGGCTGTTGCTGTCAGGTGACTATTCACGGGACCAAATACTGTTTAACACAGACGGCTATACTTTGAGCATGGCAGACATTATAGATTTTGCCAATTACTATAGCTTCGATTTACTCAGTGAGGTACCAGAACTGTGACAGTACGCAGCCCGTTAGCATATCAGGGATCAAAGTGGTCCCTGATACCTTCACTGTTAGCCGAATTTGATAGTGTTAGAAACTTGTATGATGTGTTCGGTGGTTCGGCTACAGTATCTATAAATGCAGTAGGACATGCAAAGCGCGTGTACTATAATGACCACGATGAAAGAGTCGTGGATATCCTAATTACCTTAAGTGATATGGGGCCGAAGAAAGTAATATCTAGGCTTGATGCAGTTATTAAGAAGCACGGTCTAGGTAGAACTAAAGCACACAGGTCAGCATACTTCGCTTTCCGTGATTACTACAACCGTAAGCCAAATCCATTCTTGCTGTGGGTATTGAGCAAACACAGCTTCTCCAGTTTGATTCGTTTTTCAAGCAAAGGTTTCAATTTGCCTTTTGGCAAACGAAGTCCTGGGAAATCTGAACAACGCGATAGAGAACTGACCGAATCTATATCACGATTGCAATTGGTCAATTTATCATGCTGTACTTACTTGCAGTTTGTGAAGCGATATTACAAACGGGCCAAGCCCAATGACTTGTTCTATTTTGACCCTCCATATTTGGCAAGTGGGGATAACGTGTATAAGGGCACCTGGACGGAACAAGACGATCTCAAACTAATGCAGCTATTAGATTTCCTTGACAGTAAAGGCTTGCGCTGGATGTTGAGCAATGTGACGGAACACAGAGGCAGAATCAACAAGCCGTTAAAGAAGTGGATGAAGAAATACAACGTAAAATATCCTACGTTTAACAGGTCAGGTGAAGGCTATATACTGAATAGGGCAACAACGTCAGATCCAAATAAGACTGTTGAAGTTTTGATAACCAACTACTGAGAATAGTATGGACATAAAACTATATGAAAAAGATGATGTGTACTATGCAGCAAAGCTGGCATTGAAACACAGACTGTATGTTCCTAAAAATGAGTGGCAACTGCAAACACTGTTGAGAACAATAGTTCAACAGCGATACCGCCTTGAAGACAGCAAGATTTTCATAGCGTTAGCTTTTGAAAACGAAGTTCCTGTAGGTGTTTGCTTGCTTTACAGGCAGCAAAGAAAGTCAGTTACCTTTTACGAAATTTCTGTATTCGTCCGTAAGACATTGAGAGGTAAAGGAATAGGCAAGGCACTTGTCGATACTGCACTGACCAAGTGCCCGAAGTCGTATAGAGTGTATGCAACAAGTGGCATAGATGGAAGTGTAAACTTCTTCAAGAAAGCCTCGCAACGTATAGGAGTGTACACGTATGTCACAACACAAAACGCTAGATATGTTAAAAACGCAGAAACAATTCCATCTAAAGCGGCTGGCAGCGTTTCGTGAGAAGTTCCCACAAGTATCTGAAGAAGGTAAGGTACTTGTAACAGGTACCAATCGCCAAGAAGACCTTATCCAACAGGCCTTGATAAATTTCAATATAACCAGAAAGCAAATCCTGTTCCGTGATATAGAGTCTGGCTTCTTCATCAGAGGTTACACTTTTCCTGTTGAAGGTAATGAGCAAATTGAGATTGATTTCGGACTCAATATAGGGCCTGGTCGTTATGCTTATATGCAGTCACACGGCTCGTATCATGAAGGCCTCGTTTACATCCAACGCTATTCTAAAGCTGGCCATCACGATTTAGGCAATGTGCAGATAGGAACAAGGAATGATTTTGTTTCCTGTGTGTATGTGGATATCAATACAATGGTACATGAAGATGTGTTCCAGATGATATTCGATTTTGACCAACTTGAAATACTGAGCTATTGAAATGCTGACATTATTCGCAGGTGATTTACATCTAGGCTCCAACAATGTAGTTAAATTCCGCAATCAGTTCAAAACAGTCGAAGAACACGACCAGACTATCGTAAATAACATCATGGAGTGTTTGAATAAACGATCACTTTTGTACCTTTTAGGCGATGTCTGTATGTCAGCAGAAGCACTGGCTTACATAGATATGTTCCGTTCTACTGGTGCCCGTGTTGTATTGATTGGCGGTAACCACTGCACTGACAAAGTATCTATGCAGATGTTGAGTAGTGCATTCGATGATGTCCTGTTCTACAAAAACAAATACGGCATGACAATGAGCCACATGCCTATTCACCCACAACAGCTACGAGGTAAGTTAAACCTTCATGCACATACACACGATTCCATAATTACTGATTCACGGTATCTATGTGTAAGCTTGGAGCAAATAAACTACAAGCCTATTTCAATAGAGCAGGTGCGTGAAGTATTCTTGGCCAGAATGCGTGTCCATCTATTATCGCCTGATTATGCTCAACAGTTACGTCTGGAGTAGTTATGTATTGGACAGGAATAGGGAGCAGAGAGACTCCTAAAAATATCCAAAAGTGGATGCAAGCAATTGCGTATATCATAAGCAAACAGGGCCACACATTGCGTTCTGGAAAAGCTGAAGGTGCAGACTTGGCTTTCCAACGCGGCCTTGAACTTGCCTACTTTGAAACAAAACAAGGAAAGGGCGAGATTTATTTACCTTTTGACAACTGGCACCGTCAATATTGTTGTCTATGGGATGTGTATGTCAGATCTCCCAACAGTACACAAAAAGCTTTGAAGATTGCTTCTGAAATCCACGGAGCATGGAACAAAGTAAGAAACATATACAGACCTTACCACATCAGGAACGTATTCCAGATAATGGGTCCCAGAGTAGCAGAAGATGAATTGAGTTCTTTCGTGCTGTTTTGGGCCCCAGAAGTAAACGATGTTGTTAGCGGAGGTACTGCAACAGCCGTACACTTAGCTAGGTCGCTGAATATACCAACATTCAATATGTCTGGGTCTGGACCACGCAGGCTATGCGCTTTCTTGCAAAGATTCAGAATCGATATTGACGAATCCAGTCTCAAGCGTGTTGTAGAAACTTTTGAATCGCTTTGGGATAAACACTACGACAGCTATGTTGCCCATGGATATTATGATCTTGGAAGTGTTAGCGGTCGATACCAATTCAATTCAGATTGTCTGGCTGCCGTTGGTGCACAGCGTTTACCAGGACAACAATATCTAGGTAAAACAGATATTGAGCCAGTGGAATTGTTTGAACATTGGAAGAATCATAAACACCTCCACAAAGAAACCTATTCTCAACAACTAACGCGCGCGGCTGTACGTACACTTGATTCCTATAAAGTTGTGCGTAGGAAAAGCGAGTATATGTTACGTGACACTATTCAAGACAGATTAATAGGAAGCTGACATGGCAAGTTCACAAACAAATAAATTCTGGTCAGGCAAAGCTTCATTGATTTCGACAACAGAAAAAGTGTCCTACTCAATGATTGTTCCTACTAGGCTTCAGGTAGACTTTAAAAACCATTTCAACTCACATGACTATCCAAAGAACAATGTAATTCTTGGCAGCCATGAATGTATTCGTTGTGTTATCGCCAGCTTCACAGTAGAGTTTTGGTATCGCCCAGATGCGAAGCCTGGACCTTACCAAGTAAGAATAGGTGCCTTGAATGAGCGTAGTGGTGACTTGGAAACTTTCACCGACGCAATCAAATGGTTAGAAGACGCGATACACTATTTCAGAAATTCGTGAGGTAACTATGGAAAGATATTTAGAATTGTTGAAGAAGTTGGACCTGCGCCGTGATTATGGAACAGCAGGCTGCTTCATGGTAATGATAGCAGATTGCGACAAAGAATCGTTTGAAGCAGTTGCGGATGGTCAAATTGTTATCATGCACAGACGCGAAAATGTGGATGATATGCTGCGTGGTATGTCAGGAATCAATTTGCTTGCTGTGTTTTCAGATAAGGGCGATGACCTATCTAAAGAACAATATAAGCAGATAGAAGACCTGTCGGTAGAAGCCCGAAAACATCTGTTGCCTTTTTCTTTCTTCGGTGACAAAGACGAGTTGGGTATCTATATGTTTGACATAAGCTATTTCCTGAAGAAGGAACCCGACTTTATTGATGTTGATGGTCATGAAGTCAGTGTTTCTGATGTTGTGAATATCGGCCAGTATATGTATGCACCAACTGTTGTATTTGAAGCGTACAGTAAGGCTGACAGGTGCGAGTCACTTGGTATCTACAGTCTACCTTTACCTAGTTTCTTAGAGAAGGTAAATCGTAGTATTGTTCCTGATACTTCTGAATGCTATGTCGTTAATGTTTAGGAGCCTGAAATGCTTTCAATCCTTAGTTTGATAACCCTGTGTGAAATGTTGAATGTTCGCTATAAGCAGCATTACTGCAATGCAAAAGCAACGGCGGCCATCATACCAAAGCCTGACGATTTGAATAAAGGAGGCAGCTTCTGCATTTGCCTTCCATTTAGGTCAACCAGCCCTCTTGTACAAAGAGGCACTTTGGTATTCGATCATGAGGACCTTAATAAATCATTGGATGAAGTGTTTAATGAGATTAAAGGCGTCCTCGATCCACTTGTCGAAAATACATAACCGAGTAATAAAACCTCAAGGCTTAGAGTGATTTCTAAGCCTTTTCTGTTTCTGTAAATCCTATGTTATAAGAGCATCAACAAGGAAATATAACTATGCTACGTGCAATCAAAGGCAGCATTATTCGGCCATTGCCATCAGACCTACCCGCCCAAACATTCAAAGTGGAGAAGCGTCCGGAGTACGTGGCATTCCTGTTAGATGAAGCTGAGTTCCGCAAAACGAAAGGAATCATGCGTCACCACGGAACAGTGTTCTTGCTTGATCAAGGCCACGACTGGTTCTTTGATGAAAAAGCCAATACTATTCGTGTGTATATGGACCAAGAAAATCCACTGCCTGTATTAGTTGGCTACAAAGTTAAACGCACTGAACTACAAAATCATCCTATTGTAATAGATGGTGATAGATTCATCGATGACTTTACGCCAAGCAAAGAACTGAAATCGTTGGAAGCCGAGTGGTCACGCAATACTTCACTGTGGTTCAGTACAGACATAGTAGTCAAAGCTGTTGTCACTACGCTGTTTGGACGGCCTGTCTCAACAGGTAAAATCGACAGTGTGCTGTTTCCACACAAAAAGATCTGCAAGAAACGAATCAAGTCTTCTGGAACGCTGGAGAATTGTGTTGAGACAATACACAGTGCTGTTGCCGAACTGGACATAGAGTATATGTCCGTTCCTGAGATTAACTTCAGTAGCAATAAAGGCAAGTTCCGTGCGGAGGTTGTAATTGAATACATTACTAGGTAGCTACGAGCGTATCCTATTCCTTGATATTTGTGATGTATTGAATACACACGGAACTTTCTTGCAGCAAACCAACGTATGTCTAGGTAAGTTGAAAGGCGATGTCATTGATAGGAACCGTGGACTAGCACTGTCACGTATTCTACGACATGCCGAACGCACAGGTAATCCTGTCCACGTAATCGGTGTATCTTCCTGGTTTTCATCATCACAGGAAATGACTGAGCAAGACAAAGAATTCTTAAAGCGGTTTGACAATGAGTTAGGTCTGAAAATCAGCGAACTTAGTTGTATGACAGGAGGCGGTACAAGCAGGACAAAAGGAATACTTGACTTGCTTGTAAAGCATAAGCCAAAATACTGGTGTATATTAGATGACCAAGATCACTGGAATCAGCCAAGCCATCCATTCTATGATAGCAAACCGTACTATGATATTGGCTTACATCATGTTCAGCCGCAACGCTTTGCAATGAACGATAATCACTTTGAGCAACTTGTTGAAGTGCTTGCGTTGGTCCAATCCAACTATCAAAAGCGTAATGTGTTTACGTACCATTATGACTACAGCAAAAGGAAAGAATCAGATGAATAGCTACCATTGTACTGGAAAAAGAGTAGTTAACGAAGACGGCACTGTAACAATGCGGTTCGGCGTTGAGAACTACAAAGGTGAGATTGTTGAACGCACAAAAGATTCACACCCATACAACTATGATGGTTTTCTGATCTGGAAGACTATGGACCACAAACTGTGTACAGGTAGTGTGTATACAGACCGCTTGTTTCAGTGGGACTACAGACTTACCACCGATCTTATACAAAAGCACTTCAATACAAGCTCGCAGTATTTTGATAAGTACAGTCCAAAGCAGTTGCAGGAATTCTTGCGTGAAAGGCTAGATATGCCCAATCTGGAAGTCGTATTCTTGCAGGAAGAATGCAATCAGGCATCAGGATATCCATTGTGGTACATTGGCTATAGAAACGTCGAAGTTGAAGGAGAGCAAGCATGAACAAAAAACAAATATTCGTAGTGTATCACGCAAAATGTACTGACGGACTGTTTGCTGCTGCTTCGGTGAAAATGTACTTAGATCCGTTTTATGAAAACAAGGCAGACATCAAGTACATTCCCATGGACTACGACGAATCGGAAAATTTTGTGGCAAACGGCGCTATCGTCATTGCTGTCGATTTCAGTTTCAGCCCAAACAAGGTCCGTGTGTTGTTAGACAACAATAACTCGTTGTTGATTATCGATCACCATAAGTCTGCCTTTGAAAAACTGATTCCTGTTGCCAAAGAACTGGACATTGATGTTGTTGAAGATATAGATTCGTTCTGCAATAAAGTCAATTGGTTCTCCGAAGACAAAGATTCCCTGAAAGGCGATGCGGCCTGGCTATTAGAAGATTTGCCTAAGTACAACCTGTTTGTTTTTAACAAAGAACATTCAGGTGCCACGTTAGCATTCAGGATATTCAGAGCATTGAGTTATAACACGCATGATGTTCCTGAAGAACGACGCGAGAAGGAAATTCCATTAGCTTTGCAGTACGTGGAAGATCGTGACCTGTGGAGAAAGCAATTACCTGACACCGACGCGGTATCAGCTTATTTAAAATCAGAAGTAAACTCTATCAATGACGCATACTCTTTGATACTCAGACCTGCAATAGGTTCAGGCTGGTTTAAAGACGCAGTTTCTAAAGGTGAGTACATTCTGAAAGGTTTAGACTCGGTTACTGAAAGCCAGCTGGAATCCAGTCTGCATTGTGTTATGTTCTCATTCACCGAAGCGTACATACGTTCACTGTCTCCGTTCTTACTCACAACATTCCTTGACCTGAAGAAAGAGTACGGCAGGAAAGCAACACTGATTGATGATAATGTAGAAGGCATTGTTATTCCAGCCTGTATGATGCCTGGATTACTTGCATCCGATGCCTGTGTTGAGATTATGCAGTTTACTGGTACTAACCTCTCTGCTACATACAACATTGAAAGTTCAGGCTCTATAAAGTGGAGTTTCAGGTCGCGCAATACTGGACAAGGCAAAGCATATGCCTTAGCTTCTATTTTGGGAGGCGGCGGTCATTTGAATTCAGGAGGTGCCTACACGCGCTTAGGAAAACAAGCTGAGACCTCTTTTTTCTTCGGTACAAAGTCATTGCGTCTGGTGCAGATATTCAGAATAGGTGAATAGAATGGCAAAGAAATATCATGGACGTGCTTTTCTGTGTCCTTCTCCTAGCACTAACAGCGTGTCGTGGGAAACTTATATCAAAGATTTTCCTGATACTGTTGGCCAAGCGTTTTATGGCAAACTAACTATCTGCTGGTCAGGTAAATTGATAGGCTTCCATAGTTATTCCGAAGATGGTGTACGTGGATTCGAGAACTTCTTGGATAAATTGCGTCAGATAGATACTGCACTGTGTCATTACCGTAGTTTGATTGAGACTGGATTTCACGGTAGAAGTTTGGTCGACTTGAATGAAAATACAAACAACCATTTCTCTGGTACTGTATTCATCAACAGGTCGAAAGTTCCTTCTACAGGAGAGTTATTGTCGATTCTTGAATTTGCTTCGTGCAAGGAAAAGATCCGTATTCACAGCGGTGACGACGAAAAAGCAATGCTTAAAACATTGGATATTTTACGGCGTGAACTCAGTCGCTTAACAGGCGCGTGTAGCCAAGTACAATACCAGTACAAGAAATTAAAGGGTGTGTTATGAGCAATCCAATAGCAAAAAATGTGAAAGAAGGTACACGTTGGCGACACCATAACGGCTGTGAATACACAGTGAAGTGCCTAGCGAACGTCACATCGACTCGGCCTGAATACCCAGTGACCGTTGTTTATGAAGGCGATAATGGACTGACTTGGACAAAGAAGCTCGAAGACTTCCTTGCTAAGATGACACCAATCGATGAAATATCGAAAAAGTGCAGGGCGTTAGGTTTAAGTAAAGACTTTTTTGAAAGCATGTCAGGAAATCAAGTCGCTGAAAAAGGCAGTCGTATTGGTCTGAGTTCTTCCTTTGAGAAAGACATGGTTGAATTCGTGGAGCACTTTGATGATAGCAGTTATGGTGCTTTGAACGCAAACACTCACGGTGATATTAAACTAAGTCCAACACAGTTGCTTTCGTCGCGTATGTTATCTGTCTCTCTACACAGGTATGACCCGTACGGGTTTGTTGAGTTGTACTTACTGAAAACACTGCAAACCATAACAGAAAGCTGGCGCGATTATGTGACACTAGGCTTGAAAAGTCGGGTCATGGTAATAGCTCCTGAAGAATTCGATTCGCTGAAATCTGAAATCACAGGCGGCTTTCCTCTGACCTATATGGCAAAAATGGACTGGTTCACTTATACAGAAGTTGAATCTCCTGCCCATGTACTGGAACTGTCAGCAAACATCCGTTCTACTCTTGTTGATAGTGGCAAAGAATACGCGCTTGTTATTATTGTCGGCTTAGCTGACCGTTTTGCAAATACTTTGCTTGGCTATTTGTCCAGCGACTTAGTAGAGTTTACCAAAGCAAGTGATGGGTCAACTTTCATATTGAATGTGGCGCGAGGTTACCGTGCATAAGAATACAGTAGTTTACCAGCATCCTGTTGTTGGTGAAATATGGATAGCTCCAGGATCGACATCGTTTGAAACATATAACGAAATGTCAAAAGCAAAGAACCCAACAACAAAGCAAGCACTGAAGGTTGTGTTGGACAAAGAAATAGCTGAATCGTATACCAAATCAGGTATGCGTAACCCAATGAGGTAATTATGGATATTGTAAAATTCGGTTTGATAGTTATGTCGGTTCTGGCCGTAATGTTTGCGTTCGGTTATTTTCGCATGAAAGACCGTTACGAGGTCATATCAGCAGATTACAAACAATCTTGTTCTGATCACGAACGCAAGTGTATTATCCTGAAAAATGCTGAACGAAATGCAGTCAGTGCAAAAACACGTTTGGAAAAAATGTGTAATAAACATGGCATATGCACTGTATGTGGCTCAATGTTTTCACACGACATAGATGAACCATTTGCTTCATGTAAATGTGGTACGTCTGAATGGTACACAATGACTCCGTATATGATTCTGGAGCAGAAGATCTACAACTTGCGTAAGTACATTGCAGCGCTAAACGCCAGTTTCAAATATGGTAGTAACGATCAGATTGTTGAAGGTATTGTAAAACACAATGCAAATCTGGCATGGCGCAAAACAAACAACACAAACAGTATGGGTCAGACTGGGTATGAGCCTATTCTTACACTGAACGGCATACCGTGCCCAGCGCTGTTAAATATTCACCTGCTGTACGATGTACCTGAAGACTGCCAGGAGTTTGCTAGTCCTAAACAGGAAACAGAAGACGTTGGTACAAGTGGGCAAACTATTGAGCTTGAAGGTTTAAAAGGTCCTGCAGGTGGAAATTATCCGTATTTAGATGGCGGTCCTGGTCCTACAGGTGCACCATCAACACACGACGACAATGCCAAATCTTTCTTCGATAATCAGGAGTTTAGCAGGACGGTACGTGTAGACACACCTACAGTACATTCGGATCCTGCTCCGTCTCCGTCTCCAGCACCTGATTACTCAGCATCGTCGTCTAGCAGCGGAGGAACAAGTGGTTGCGATTAATGTAGTAAGTGCTATAGTGATCCTTACTGTCGTCATTGGGTACTTATGTACCCTGATGTCGGCACGTAAGACACCAGCCGTCCGTAAGACTGTAGCTGTAGTAATCGGTCTAAGTTCATTATATGTGATAACGCATTTGGCAGTATCACTAACTAAAGGTGCTGTATGAGTACAAATGCGCTGATCGAATTTCGATATTCTGACGGTCCTCCAATTACGCGCTTCTATATCCACAGCAACGCCAGCCGTAAGATGATACAGGAAGCCTTAACTAAACACATTGAGGCAACAAAACAAAGTCGCCTTATCGAGCGCGGTGGACCTGACCTTCAATCAATAGTAACACGCATGGTACGTGATTTGATTGATGTGTCTGGATTCAAATCTCGTATCTGGAATACGAATGGCGACTTCAAACAACGCAGTGTAGTTTATGCTTACACGGTCCAGGCAAGTCCTGACTGGGACTCGTCTGACCCAAGCAAGTACGATGACCACTTAATCGTGACTAGCTTCGATAGCCGTGACAACGTAGAGTTTACTTGCCCACTAAGTAAACTTGCTGATTTCAATGATGAAAATGAAGAGGAAATGACATGAAACCTATTTTCATAATTGGCTATACCGAGTGCCTTGGCCGTCTAAGAATAGTAAACTGGAGCAAGAAGCATCCAGATCCTGATGACACGTACCGTTACGCAGCCAAAGCAAAATCTGCAACTATTCAGGACTTTTTGAAGTCGGAAGTGAAGTTTGCTTTCCGTGTGCAAGACACAGTAGTACCACGTCCTACGACTTTGGAAGAAACTGATCATAACGGTCTTGATGTTAAACTGCACAGGTATCAGAATATCACTGTGCAACTTGAAGATCTGGCTGTGGTTGTCGTTAAAGTACACGAAGACGACACAGGTATTTACTATGCTGTTGGTGAAACAAATGAACGTACCCATATAAAGCGTGTCAACAAGTCCAAAGCTTGGGTCATCTATGAGCTGTTGACAGTTCACCAATGTACCGACGTAAATAATCCAATTGAAGTCAAATTGAATCCAATCTTAAAAGACTTCTTCGACACAAATGAAACAATGCTGCTGGATTTATTGAAGCAGTAAGCAGGAGGCCGTTATGCCTAGAAATTTTCCAGATATTGACAGTTTGAAAAACAATGCTGCGTGGCGTGGCTTTCGTCAACCTCAAGAAGGAGAAACAGAAGCACAGTATCGAGAAGACTTTTACAACTTCATGCTGTATGTTGACTCAGTTGAAGCCGGCGAGATACGTGCAGGTGTAGGTTGGGACAAACAATCACCTCTATCGATACTCAGTGCGTTTGTTGATCAAAGCAATGCACCTAAGTATGTTTGGCAACTGGGTCTTTTACAAGACGACCCTGCGTTCTTCACAAATTTACGGACGTCTGTTAATGGACGGGGACGTACAGTGATAGAAGTGGACTACGTTGACCCAAGTATCAAAGAAAAATACTCTGAGGAATACGTTAAGCAATACACAGCCAAATTTACTATCAAACACGTTATGGCTGAACCAAAAGGTTTTGAATGTGTGGCGAGCCTTGATATGTGCGGTGAGACCATCAGTATGTTGAAACACAAACAAACAGGTGAAGTGTATACTGTCGTATCGGCAGCTACATTTGCTATAGCGCAACCGAAAGACATTTGTTTCCAATGTACAGATACACAGGATACTGTAACCGGATCTTCGGTACCTGAAGAAATGCTGTGCAAGTACCTGGACAAAAGCGTTAAAGTACAGTGATATAGGACCTTCGGGTCCTTTTCATTTTGAGGTAGATATGGCAATATTCGTTTGTGACGTATGTGATTGCGTCGAGAATTCAACTGAAGGTAACTGGTGGTTCCGTAGTAAGGACGCTGGTGTGGCCAAGTGTAGTTTCTGCTCTAAAGGCCAGTGGCATAAATGTTTTCCACGTCAACGATGGGACCAAAAACGGCGTGTAGAGAATAGGCAAGTTGTCGATGGACCTTATCCAGAGTATCTATACGAAAAAGATAGTTGGATGCAGGACTCTGTCGAATTAAAATATCCAGTGTACGAAGGTGAACGCAACCTGTATATCCAACGTGATGGATTCTATTTGTTCTTTCACCTGCCTTCAGGTATAGGTCATGAGAAAACAATCGGATATGTCACTGTGATACGCAGTAAAGAACTCCTGAGTAACATCCAGTCTGATATTATCCTTAACCCACGCAAATACGCAAGGATTCGATTAGATATTCTTGCTGCTCTGAAAATTGCCGATAAAATGTTTGGGAAAGATTTTGACAGGTCATGTGTTGTTGCAGGAGGCTTGTTTGAAGCAATTGAATCAGAGATACTGGGACTGGAAAGCTTGTTATCCACAGGCTTAACTCTGGCAGAAAAAGCGCACAGTAACCTTGCCTAGGCTTTAGCTGTATTTTCGGAGAAAATTAAATGAATATTTCCGCCAAAATCGATTTGGATAATTACCCAAACAGCTACTTTAAATATGTGATTTCGCATACAATATTTTATTTGAAAGGCATTAAATTTAAGAGGGCATCTACAGGCATATCAGCCCACTCAACTAAAGGGCAATCCGGACTTGATGCCACAGGATTAAGTTTTATTGTTCCATTCATTCAAACCTTATCTGACATCCAACTGGAAGCTATGAACAAGTGCAGCTCACTGATGGGATGTTTTGGCCAAAAGGATTTAAATCCTAAGATACTTGAGTTAAAATACCTAACAGGAATAGAACATAAATCCGGTGAGGATAAAACAAACACAAATATCTACGTGATACATGCAAACGCTAATGCAGAAGTGTCCGCCATCAAAGACGCGAATTCGCGTATCAACTTAAAACGTGGAAGTATTATCGTGGCCGAAGTTACCGATCCATCAGATACCGTGTCATTACTCCCTGAACTTATTCCAAAGTTGCAATTCCTGTCCAAACGTGATTTCTTTTTAAAGCAGGGATGGGAAATAGTATCAGAGACAGACAATATTTTGCGTATGAAAAGAACAGTTTCATAGTTTTAAGTTATAAGAAGGAAATAAGATGTATATCAGCGCAGAGGTAAGAAAGGAACTGTCAGAAGAAGACCTATTGGCAGTTGACGCATACAGAGACCAGCTATCTATATCGCTCCAGTTCAAGGCCATTATGGCAGAACTCATGCGTGAGTTTAGTGGGTCATTTATCGATTTCCATTTAAAAGCGCGTATAGAGGAACGCCTACATCAAGCAGCCGCTACTTTGAAAGAAGGAATACAGATATTAAAATCCTTTACGCCTATGGAAAAGCACAATCTGGTATTTTGCTTGAAGTGTGACAGCATTCAAGACTCGGTGACTGTTTATCCAACAGAGCCCTTAAATTCTATACTGGAATGTACATACGGACATGCAGTAAGGTATAGCCTAGTAGCCGCTAAAATCAAGCGAATTGAAGATATACAATACAGGAAGAAGCAGGAAGAACACAACAGACTACATTATATTGGAACGCATGTTAAACGGTCTGAATATCCATGTAATGACGAAACAAGCATGTCGCCTGCAGAAATGCGTGAAAGAGGATACATTCCTAAAGGGTACGAATTAGTTCCTATGGAAGTGCTTGCTCTACTCATTGAAGCTGGAAGGGACCCGTATTCCCTGGCCGTAGGAGGCGAAACTAACGCCCAAATGATACGCCAGGCGTCCCGTGCGGCACAGAATTTAGTTGACCGTAGACAAACAGCAGGCAAAAAGAAATGAAAAAGGCACCGGTTAGGGTGCCTTCACAAATACAATTCCTATCTTTTTACTTGGTCTAGCTGTAGATATAAGCGTTACTTTGTCCTTGTCTACGTGGACAGCAAACTTCTCCATATCCTCATTAAACTTCTGCTTTACAATAGGACCAAGCAATTCAACTACTTTCTTGTAGATACGTAATTCACGTATATCCAGAGACTCTAGTTGTTGCTTGGCACTTTTAGGAACCTTAGCTCCTCGCCTAATATCGTCTGCCACTAAAACACTTTGTCCAAAGAAGCGTTTTGATACTTCCCAGTACAACTGGAATAAACGCAGATGTCTTGCCTTCAGATAAATCTTCATATAAAACTTCCTGTCTTATCATCAGACACAGAGTATTGCATGTTTATGCCGTCAGGTCCACACGAATTTAATAGGCCTTCCCTGAATGAAGAACCATACATCAGGTTTAACTGCTCAGGTACAACAACGCGCAGACAATGCAGTGTTATTGATTCCCGGACTGATTTGTCACGTGGACAAACATCGATGATCAATGTGCTAAGAAATCCAGTTGAAGCAGTTGGAGCAAACTCTGCTTTGAGTTCACCCGCTGCTAACTTACTGAATATAGGAAGGCACATTAGCTTATCAGTGACATTGATATAGTTCTGTCCCCACATACATGCTCCCGTACTACTTGATTTTCACAATCTTGAAGATGTGCTTAGGCAAAAGTTGAATCTTATCAACAATAGATTCCTCTTCTACCAAAGTACCAGGCTCATATGAGTAAGAGTCCCCTCCAGGCAGCGCACCAAGTTCAGCCAACTTAATCAAATCGGAGTTCTTTTGCACGAACGTATGGATATCAAGCATTACCTTTTGGTCGGTCAGTTGGAATATAATTCCATAACTTGAGCCATCTATACGATCAAGGCTAGTCCCAGCTCGCCCAGTGGCATATATACGGGCTTTCTTCGGATTAAGAGTCCAGCTCGTTGGATTTGTCAACGTGAGTCCGTTACGTTTAATCTCCTTGAGTTGATCCGCAGAGACCCGCATACCACGATACAATACAGGAACTTTATCGGCATAAGGCTTGAGTAAATTGCCGTACCGTAGAATCTTCTGCAACGCTTCTTGGTTGTTTGGAGTTGTTGTCCAGCTCATTATATCAACGAGAAGACGCGCACGTACTTTGATAGATTTATCGCTAAGTAGTGGTTTGATTGCCGTTAACTCTTTGGTTATGTTTACAAACTTTCTGGGTGTAAAAGGCAGATTAGCTTTCTTCCAACTACCCAAAACATTAGCGTTGTGGTTAAACACACCATCAGGCATAACACGCAACATAACGTAAGGCAGCTTCTCTACCGAAATATGGTAAAAGTGTTTCGATCCTAAATTACGCTTTGACACGGAAGGCTTGAAACCGGCAGCTTTAATCGCATCAGTAATTAAACTCAACGCCGTAAGCATGTCTTGGTCTGACAGTCCTTTTTTAGGTTCATCTAACGATAGTTGAATTTTCATACACTACTCCGTATCTTTAGAAGCTTTATCTATGGCTGTCTGGATAGCATTGTTAGGGCGCACACCCAGCTCACGGAAAAACTCTTTCAACAGGCCCGGATCGATATAGTTTTGGATTGCTGTTGTAGCAGTCACTTTATCACCGTTCATATGTCCCAGCTTCTCACCTACCTTCTTCAATGCTTCCAATACCCATTTGTTTACAGCAGCATCGGTTGCATTGCGCCCTTTACCAAATGGGTGCTTGGCAAGGATTTCCTTAGTAAGGATTGTACCACGTGCATGGCGGAAGTTGTGGGCAGTGACTCCATCAGGAGCACCAATACGCTTCAGGTAGTCGTTGACTTTTGAACCAGTAACACGGCTTTGACGAGGACCATACGTCATTAAAAAGTCGCCGCTATTTTTCCCATCAGCTAGTTGTCGGAGCAAACCACGCAACAGACCAGTTATGTGCGTATTGGAAGGTATAGTGTGTTTTTGTGCAATACCTTTCTTGCCAATATACTTCAATGTGAAGCTATTTGCCGCCTTATCCAAGAACTCTTTCACTTTCAGGCTACTAATACCTGTAGCGCCAGTTGCACTACCTATACGGCCTGACGTTATATAGATGGTTTCTATGATAACAGCGCATACTGTGTCCAGTGAGTTTATATCACCAGACAGATCACGGCGCCAGCGTTTTTGTAGTTTCGGAAGGCTATCAATCAGTTCTTTAACAGTGTCGAATTTGCCCACTGTCGCAGACTTCTTATAGTTGATAGTGTAGATGCGTTGGGGCTGACCATTACCAAACAAAGGATAATGGAGGAAGACATAAGTGTCGTCTTTAACTGGGTCATATTTCGTATTCAACTCTATTCGGCCTGTAACAGCACCGTTGATTTTAACTTTAGCAGAAGTGTACAATGCGCCTGCTTCATCCAGATACCCGTCAAACATAGGCAGCTTATGTTTTATGTTCAACTTAGCCATGTGTCTGTGGACGTCTTTCAAATGGACAAGCTTTGCGCCTGAACCACGCACTAACCGCAATATTTCGGATTTGACTACAGCACCTATATCACGATTAAGTTTCAGGAACTGTTTGTATACTTCGGCATTTTTAGCACGTAAGGCTTCTTTCTGTTCGACAGTAACGCTGTCAGAATTCACACCAAAATGCTTCTTAGAAAAGACCTGCAAGTCTTTAATTAGGGCACTCTGGTCATTTGTTTCAGTGTGATTGAACATACCACTCAGTGTAGTGTCTCCAAGCAATGACACGTTTTTGGTCATTTGTTTCTTGGCAGTTTCACTGTCCCGAAGCACGATAGATACAAAGTTATTGATAAGGCCGAGTTGAGCTTTACTCAAATCAGTTTCTTTTTCAAGTAAAGCACGTTTGGCTTTCAGTGCCTCAGCCAGATCAATGATGTCTTCTGTATCTTCACCTTTCAATGTATCAGCAAGTACACGGGCCAAAATAGGCTTCCGTAACTTGAACCGCTCCATGAATTCGTCAGTTTGTTTGTGCCAAGTAACGGCATCTTTCATTGCTTGTTTGTCCATCTGCCTTTCAAACACATGGACAGCTATAAACAAAGTGATTAGCTTTAAGAAGCTGTGGGCTGTAGTAGAAGATACAGCCGATTGTGATAAAAGAGTCATTCAAAAATCTCCTTCATAGAATCCGCGAATATTTTTATTTCTGGCGAATCCAATTTTAATCCTTCTTCCAGTAAAAAGTTGCTATAGATGTCAGGTAGCCCTTGTATAGCTGCTTTACTTGCAGCAACAAATGCCGCAGCAGTTACAGTTCCATTGACATCGTATTCTACGGCTTTCACTGCTTCCTCTAAGAAGACAGTATCCATATCCCAAGATTTCAACACTGCCCTTGTAAGTGTCTTTACAAGGTTCGGATTGATCATGCTCAAATCTAAGTCATCAATACCGTTAGCATCAGCTTCAGCAATAATAGGCAAATAACCTATGTTGCTTATCATGCCATGTAACATCAGATCATCCGAGCTACATGCGTTGGGAAAGCGTGAATGGTAATGCAGTGAAAGTGCCATACAGGCAACATCACACGATTCTTTGTATAGGTTACGTATCAATGTTTTATTCTTGCCGTGACGACCAACAAAGACTTGTTCCAATGCAATAGCACTGACAATGTTTTTAATCCGACCAATGCCAATACGGATAACGGCTGCCTTCAGGTCTGTAATACGAACAGGAGAAGATAGAAGGGCACTATTCGATATTTTCAAGATGCGTAATGACATCGACGGGTCTTGAATCAGTATATTTGCTATCTGGTGTGCTGTAGCCAGTTCATTGTCGAATGCCCGTAGCACTTTAATAGCAATCTCAGGAAGCGTAGGCAACACTAAATAGCCTGTGGATAGTTTACTTCGCACAGTAGATGCAAGCATACTTAGTTTAGACATATGAAACTCCATACAAGATAAAGAAAAGGGAGCACTTTGGCTCCCTTCAAAGATACACTTAAATTATCTTGCGTCCGCCGCCATAGATCCAAAGATCAGAAACAACTTCTTTATCTTTGTTACCACCACGAACTTGACGCACTGTTAAAGTACCGTCATGGATATTGTAATCGACTACTTCAACAGTCAACCACACTTTACCCTTTTTGATACTGTAGACAGGTGCATTCATAATAAGCGCATCGCTGGTCAGTGCCTCTGTCAGAGCATTAGCTAATTTGGCTTGGCGATCAATCAGAGTACCAAGTTTAACAGCGTCAGGAGAACCTGGAGAGGCACCCTGTGCTTTAGCTGTGGCATCTTTGATTTGCTGTGTCAAGCGATTCAGTTCTTCAACTGAGGCTTTAACATCGCCAATCTTATCCATGTTCTGTACCATAGTGTGAATCAGACGACTACGTTCAATAGCCTTAGGCTCACGTTCTGGTAATATCAGACCAAGAATAACCAATGTATATTCTTTACCTTCACTAATACGCTCTGTTACTTTACCGCGGAAGAAGTTACCATATGCACGGCGAATACGGTCGATTGTATTCTTAGCTTCTTGTACGAAAAGTGGGCTGTTGTTAGGAGCTGCCAGCACAATACGTGGAGGATTGTTGATAACAACATGCTCAGCACCAGCAGGCAACAATTTACTATCTTTGATATAGTAGGGCTTAAACTCAGCAGAGAAGAAACCTTCGTTGATTGCTTTAGCTAATTCCAACAACACAGATGTTTCGTTACCTGTATAGATTGGTTGCTTCAGCTTGTACCCAGTAGCAGGCTGCTTAGGACGAACAGTGAATTTCTCCATTGCTTGCGTAAGCATTACTGACTTGGCCTGGTTCTTGTTGGCAATACTATCACCAACAGCTTTAGCCAGAACTGGATATTGTTGCTTCTGGGAATTAACTACTAATGAGTCGTTGCCTTTCAGCACGAATGTTTTGTACATTGGAACAGCAGTTGATTTTTTACGTACCAGCTCTGCTTTAACCAATACATCAAGTTCTTTCTGCGTTGTAGCCAAAAGTACACTGTATTCATCGACGAATGCTGATGTCTGAACAAGTCCAACATGGACAGGAGAAGTTTTACCGAAGATTTGAAGCTTCTTAACTTCTTTTGCTTTCTGTCGTAAATCTTTATTGGAATCTTTTACAGTACCGAAACGCTTGGTTTCAACAGCCTCGCGTAGCTCCTGTTGTTTAGGAGACTCAGGTACCTTACGTTTTGTTTCTGCCTTAACTGCAATAGACAGTTCTTTAGCAGGTGATGTTACCTTGATGCCTGCAGGTACTTTGCCTTTGTAAGGAACACAAGACTTCAGTAGCAGGTCAAGTTCACGTTCTGTCAGCTTGAATTCTACCTTTGGTTCTTGTAAGTCAATTACATACATTACGTTGCGTATGCCACGGCGGTAACCAAACACTTCATTGGCTTCTAAGCTCATTTCATATTTGGCATGGTGATTACGCAAATGCTTTGCACGACCGTTAGCTGGCTTGTAACGTACTACAGTGTATTCTTTATCAGCAGCAGACTGAGACACTATGACGTTGTGTTGGCGATGTTCACCGGTACGTGGACCGCCACGATTGAAATTGGCAGCAGGTTTGCGTGTTACCAAATGCTGCTTATGCTCACCGCTACGAACTCCGTACGGATAACCTGACACGTTTGCAAAGTGCGATGTCTTAGTTTGGGTAGACTCTGACTCAGGAACAGGAGAAGGCTTATCACCTTCATTTGAAGCAGGTACAGTCGCTTCTAAACAAAGTTCATGTTCAACGCCTTCAGCAACTACGTCATTACATTTGTTGTCTGATATTGTACCAAACCGAGTAGATAAATCCTTTATCTCAGTTGTGATACGAGGCGTATTGCCATATATCTCAGATACTGGAACATTCACAGGACCATCGGTACCACAATGTTTTGCAATGACAGCATCTACAACGTGTTTGATTTTCTCAATTTCCATAGCGTTACACAACAGGAACATTGCTTTCTTCAAACGCATTGTATCACGCATAGATACCATGCTGTTCATACGGCTGTATTCTTCTGCATCCGATTCGGTCAAAGCAGACATAAAGCCTTCGAAGCCCCAGCACAGCCACAGACCCAATTTGTAACTGAAACCAAAAGAACATACTGTGTGGATAGGCTGTCCTGTTTCACGGTCGTGTACTACGCGTGGAGCGCGTACATCTAAATCATGGAGAATCTGAGCAACAGGGTAGCGTCCAATCAACTGACCAAACGAGTTGCAGAAAATCAATTCTTCTGCAGGCAAGCCTTGATCTACTACACAAGATGATACACCAACTCGCCAGTTAAAATCTGGACCGCACACTTTAGATGCTAACTCAGTTCCGGGTAAACTATCACACTCTGGCTCAGATGGCTTAACTATGATAGCGGCTGTTGACTCAAGTTCATTTGCCTGTAGCCGCTGTGTTTTGCCGAATAACGGCATAGGTTTACCATTACCGAAACTGATAGTGCCGTTCCCATAATCAGCACTGATAGATATATGCAGATCGTCTTGGGCTAAGTGTAACCAAACTCTATCAGTCTGGGGAATCATAGATTTGTCCATTGTTATCCCTCTAAATCTACTGGAGTAGACGGTCTGTACTCAGGCCAATCAACCCACGATAGTGTTAATAATTCGTTCACTGAATTCGCTGCTAAGATACGGCGCTTCAATATCCTACGCTGGCCTTCAACCTGACCGAAATAATCCTTCAGGCTGTCGTTTGACCCAAGATAGTTTTGGATAATCGAAATGCACAGTTCATAAGGGTCTTGATTGACCACATCACTTTCATTTTTGATTATCGTAGGAACCGTTACCTGAGCAACATCTTCATTTTTAACTTGGGCTTCTTCGTAATCTTTTACATAAGCACAGGCCTCATCGTACTTTATTTTGTAGATGTCTGCCTGAATCTGAGTTGTCGTTTTTGAAATCGTATGATAGCTTGTGGCTTGTTGCTGCAAAGTATTTGCCTGCTCAAACGATCTTTCTATATACAGGAATTTTGAATATTCCAATTGCACACGTTCAGCTTCATACTCAGATATGGAATGGTGTGACGTAATTACCAAATCGTTGAATGTTGTACCAGAAGCATAACACTCAAGTCCTGGTATGGCCCAAGTCAAAGCAGATACAAATGAAGGTATGTTCGGTCTTCCGTCAGGATTAGAGCCTGCCGAACTGGGAGGTACAATCATAATGAAATCCTCTCAATAAACAAAGAGCAACCTTCTGGCAATAAATTTATAGTTCCAGGAGAATTCAACCTGCGTACTCCAATTTGGACATAATCGCCTTTGTTGAGAACTACATTAGGTAAAGCAAACTCTAATGTCTGTGTTCCTTGATTACCCAACTGATAAGCGTTACCGTACGAAACACTTCTGGCCAGTCCTTCACCATTAACAGCAATAAACACTTGCACTATATCACCTGCACGGGCAGCGTTAGCTCCTCCTGTGCTATATCCTTCTATAGATACAGTACACCTGTACTTGATGCTGTATGTAGATCTTTCAGTTACACGGATTCTATCTTTCTCTGTGCCCTGACTATACAATCTAACATCATACCCTTGAACAAGTGTTATAGGAATTGCTACTGCCTGTGACGAACTAAGTGTAAGTCCCGACGGAGATACTGCTAAGGCAGATTGTGCTTTTTGTTGGACCAACTGGCCATTCATATTCATTATTCAATCCACACTAAGGAAGCGTCAAATTCCACTACCCGTGTTGGCATGTTGTGTTCATCAAACATGGCTACCTTAGCTCTAGTGCCTGCCCAATTCAAACCTACCATAATTCCTTGTTGTTCACGATTTGGTCCTACCAATACGGGAGTGTTCATCGCACGATGTTCACGGGAATACGTGATGTTCTTCACGTTTATGTTCAGCATCTTCTTGCCTTCAAAGGCTTTTACTTGGTCTGCTACAAACTTACGGCAAGTAACAACCAAGTCTTCTTTAAGTCTGCGTATGTCAGCATTCATAAAGAAGGTCATACATGCTTCCCTTACATCCTTATATGGGTAACTCACAAGCGGAGTTTTAGGTGCTTTGTTTTCAACCATGAAAGCATCTTTACCAAGTTTGATAAGCTTGGTTTGCACGTTGGTCATTTTGTTTGTCCACGTCAGTGAATAAACATTACCAATCTTATCAAACTTGACTTCTATTTGTACAGGGCCGTATGTTTCTCGCCGAAGTGCTGCACTGGCTGTGGCAGCCAAACTGATGAATACAAGCATTGTCAATTCCTTAATGATATTAGTAAGCCACAGCGGAACATTAAATCGCGCTCTGTAGGAAGCAGAGTGCCGCGGCTAGAACCTTCAATGAAAGTTCCTGTGAATACACCGACATAGACAAAGCTGTTAGGCTTTACTGAAGCCAAGCAATCAGAGAAGTTTTTGAAGCACACAGGACCTACTTTAATATCTGGAGCCAGCGATGTTTCTCCAGTTAAGGCAGACCTGTACAGTTCTGGGTCCCTGTCTTGCAGCAACCGTCTATCGTATTTTATGAATGAAGGCAGTTTCTGCCATTGATTGTAAATGCGTGAGCGTTCAGCATTTGTTATACTTGGGTGAAGCAACGACATAAATGCAACGCGCTTAACATCTAGTGCCAGACTCTCACCGTCAGGCAAAGCAACAATCTTTGCATCAAACATCTTAGTTTTGTTTGGTGAGGCTTTACGCAGTAGATTGTTCAAGTTGTTTTGTACTGTCAGATCTACAGGATTAATCATTCGCGTTTACCTCTGTGTCCAAAAACAGCAACGCCTGTGAGTATGGAACCTATTGCAAGATAAAACATACCGACACCATCAGACAATGTTAAAGGTTTCCAGACTCTTGTGTTGTACTCGATTATCATATGACGACTTTTATCATCAAGGTCTTTAACAAGGATAGCCAGTTCGTCGGCAGGAACTCTTGTCTTTCCTATGTATGCTGGCGCAATGGCAAAATCGAATAAGATGATAATGCAGAATACTGTGGCTAACAATGGCTTCCATGCATGGCGCATAAAATCACGCTTATCGGATGCCTTCTGCCTCATATTTATAATGCGCCTCTGTAGCCTGAATGTAAGAGGAGTCATTCAAGTACCTCACGAATAAGGGTCAGAGTTCAGTAGTGGATAGGCTAAGTAGCGCTTATATCCACAGCGTGGGTGTTTAGATAAGTAAGAGCTACGGTCAGCTTTACACAGACCTAAGAATTGAATCAAGCTGAGGTCTTGCATAGGTGTGGATTTTGTTGAACAGTCAAATCTCATTGACCTATCAATAGTAGCTTTACTGAAGCCTCCACGCCATGCAAGTTTTGTCAACAACCAGCGCCTTGTCTTACCTGGTACTTTGCGGCGTTTAGCATTAACTAAAGCGCGTACACCGCCTTCCGAATCCACGACAAGAATGCCAGCACCATGTTCTTTGGCACGCTTCTTAATATACTCGCCTTGTTTGGATTCAAACAGTTCGATTGTTATTAAGAAGTACATCTTGTTGCAATACTCCAGATAGCTTTCCCATTTGGTATCTGTAACAAAGTCACGCCAGCTCGACTTAATCTCAGTGATTATCAAATCGCCTTTCATGTTGAAGGCAAGTATATCTGCACGTAGATTGGACCTGTGCTTACTTGCCTTTAACCCTACCTCATCATAAACACTAAAACCCTTATCTACGAAGTAGTAAGTGGCTACTCTCCGCAGTCTAAGGGTTGTTTCTTTCCTACTCATTATTAATCGTCCTTCAATGGCTCGATTACTTCTTGGTCAAACCACAACACTATCTGAGGCATTTGGGACAAAGCATTACGCACTGATTGCAGGTATAGTTCAGCATCATCACCATACGCAAGGCTCAAGTGAGGCTTGAATGACGGATAGCTGTGCTTGTAACCAGAATAAATGAAGTAGTTCCAGCGGCGAGTAAGAGAAGGGGCCTTAAGCTTCAACACTACTGCACGCCATTTGCCTTCACCCATAACTTCAGCGCCCACTACCTCAACACGGTGCTGTGTGTTGCTTGGACTCAGATTACCAATAGGTGTATCTTTATCGTACAAAATAGTCGAGTGAAGTTTGTTTCCGGGAATACAGACATTGTTAGGAATGCCTGCTTTGTTCATAATGCGTTTGATAATGTCAACAGACTCACGGGTCGGCTTAACACATACATAGGTACCTGGCATATCAATCTCCTTACGAGGAGATCGAATCTATCAGATCTCCTACTTTAAAAATGCCCAGAACACGAAGCGACATTGGGTTCTTCAAAACGATGCCTTGAGATTTAATATCAATCAGTGAGGCATACAGGAACTTAGTGTTCTGGTCTATTGTTATTGGTCTTAAAAGTTCTTCATCGTCATCACGGTCAAAAACTTTCTTGTTTGTTTGATCTAAGATAATGCTGTGGACTGTGTAGTCCTCATTTGGAGAACCAAGTATGCAAATCTTAAATTGTCTCAGTATGGGGTCCTTACGTTTGAATTCATCGTACAGGAACTTAGCTGAGTGGCCGTGACATAAACCAACATTACCCATCGATTTGTATATGTTGGAAATATCATAGCCTCCTCTTTGTTTCAAAGCACCGAGCAGTATCTTGGTAGCAAAGAACACCGGAGGTTTGTTTAAATCTGAAGCAACTGCTTTAAGTGATTTTGCTCCGCCATTTTCACGAACCAAATTCTTTAGATCTTGGTAGGTATAGCGTGTTACCAAACGGACACGTACAAGCTTTTCAGCAGCTTTGTATGTGTATGCAGGTTGAAGCAATTTATCTTTACGCAGGTAACGGCCTTCATTTGACCGTATGTGCTGGGCTGGGTCCATAACAACCACAAGTCCCTCACTGACAATACAGTGGAAGCGTCCACCGTTATCAGTGTAGATATTAAGCATCAGATTCTTTGGATTATCTTGCATTGCTATGTGGAGAAAAGAAGCCACAGGTGCATACGCAAACAAACCTGAACTGTTTAAAGCACTACGGAAGAATTCATTACCACGTGCGTTGCTGCGGTAGTAGGGCATGTCTTTCAAAGCCCTTTTGCTATCGATAGCTCCGAACAGATTTCTGGCTATCTTGGCGGCCTCGTCATAGTCACGACTACACGAAATGAATCGCCGCTTTAGTTTAACCTTGATTTTCATAAAATCCTACCATTCTTCAAGTATGCTAATAAATTAGTAAGGTCCTAGCGATACTACCTGGTCAAGAATGCTCTTTCTGCGCCGGTCATAATCTTATCTATGTGAATAGGGCAGAATCTATGCACAAAAGTACCAAGCCTAGTCATGGCTTCATTAAATGAAGCTGCCTGGTCAAATGACATTGAACCATAAGGGGCTTCTTCATCACAGAACGCAAGTTCCTCGTCATCGCCCTCAGATATAACGTAAAGGGCTGTCTCGAAGCAACTGCCTATCTTCTTCAAATGGAAGCCAAAATCCGGGTGTACTAAATTGAATGATTTGTATGTGGTGCAATCTGAGGTCGCTTTAACCGTCACGAAAAACGACAGTTCAGGACTCAATGATGTGACTGCCTGGGGAGACGAGTTATACTGCGAATCCCCATCAGAGTTTCTGATAAGCATGGTTGCTATCTCCCAGTTGATTTACAAGGAGAAATTAGCGTCTGCTTTTTATGGAAGGTCGGGGTGGATAAATTTCACCCGTTTTACATTAGGGTAGCTTTCTTTAAGCCTTGATTTAATCTTAGGCCTATCACGAGGAGAAGCAACAACAATCAGATATTCGACAGATTCTGCAACTTGCTTATGAGATTTAGCCCATACTAAGCCAGCAAACTTAGTGAAACGGAACTGGTGTTCCACAACATCTATGTTTATGTCTTCCCGGAATATATTGACTCTGCCTCCTCCCCAGAACGCTCCTTCCTTTTTAATAGCAGCATCTACCAAGACAGGTAGATTCTCCAATCCATGCTTACCGTAAGAGATTACTCCTACATCCACATACTTACTCATAGGTACCTCAGTTCATTTTTGTACGCAGCAACTGAGCATTGTACTCATACACAGCATAAGCCAGGCCTATGTGGTTAGTAAACATATCCATACCAGAGTCACCTATAGGCAGCTCAACTACATCAGGATAGTTTATATGCAGGCAAAGTTCCTCGACGTCATCTGGGTTATTTAAATCGTAAGAACTTTGATTGAATGTGGCTTTGGGAGACAGATAGTAGCACAGGTTACGCAGTGCGCGTTCGGCACCTGTTACACCAATCATATCTTCTACAAATTGCCAGACAAGGCCATCCGCAACAATCTGCACAAACTCAGGTTTGAAGTTGAGTTCATAGATTGTGCAAGTTTTGTTATCAGGTGACCTGCATACAATCGATACGTTAGTCGGACGGCACAGTGTTGTGTCCGTGATTTTCAACACTGGATTGTGTTTATGTTCCATACGCATCAAAACACTGTTGATTAGATCGGTGTCCGATTCTACCAACACGTATTGCGTAAGGTCATTCAGTGTTTCGTAAAATTTACGTACCCAATTAGCAGCAAACACATAGGAGTCGCAGTTTATTGCTACTTTGCTATCAGACGGAGACCCTTCCATTAGATATAACGGGTAAACCACACGATGCGCCAGAGAAGAAGCGCTACGACAATTGAATGTGCCTGCCCTGGAGTACGCTGTTGTTCCAAGATAATCACTGTCTTCGTTCTGTACTATGGACATACGGAACTTGTTTGGAATTAATTCCTGTGTAATCATAGTCATTAACCTGTATTAAGCTATATCAACACGCTGGCCATCGATTGTAGTAGAGCCACCTGAAGATATGTCTGTGTTAGAACCAGCTTTGACTTTAACATTTCGTGCTATGTCAAAATCTGAAGATCCACCAACTGTAGCAGTCCAGTCGCCTTCTACTTCAAAGTGCAGGTTTCCTGATTCTTTATCCATCCTTCCTTGAAACGGGACGCGCTTCTGTTGGTTCTTCGTTAGCTTCTCGTATAAGTCACTAACAGAATCTTTCAGATAGCTAGGAATACCAGGATCGTCTTTCTTAACTGTTAGCTGCATGTTACCTACAACACGCTGGTGAACATCACCATAAACGGTCATATGAGTATCACCAGGAACAGTAAGAAACAATTCTCCCGTCTTGTCATCGTAGACGAAGAAGAAACCGCTTGGAAGAATCTCTCCTAAGCGATTTGGGTAGTTTTCAAGAAATTCTGGAGGAATCGTCTGCTTGTCGAAAGGCAATCTATGTGAGTATGATGGTAACTGAGGGTCACCACCATGCTTAAAATAGACTGAAACGCGGTTGCCTTTCTTAGGCACACCAAGAAGCGTAGCAGCACGACCCAAGCCTGAGCCTTTCAGACCACGATTGTGAGTATTGTCTTCCGGTATAGCCCAGGGCAAATCTTCGTCTTTGATGCCATCGAACAACAAAGGTATGCGAATTTGAACACGACACATTTGCTCAGGGTCCATGTCATCAACAACAATACCTATATGGGGCTTCTGTGGATCGATTCCCTTCTTGGAAATCATTTCCATAACATTGACAGCCGTCTTTGCCATACTATGTTCCTATCAAGCATAATATGTCACGTAAGAATCTGTTGAGTAATCTACGTAACCTATCAAGTCTGGTATTAGGGGACCTTAAACGATCAAGCGAATAGTTGTCCAGACATTTATCTGGAAAGCGTTCTGCTATAGCAGCGTTTAAGTGGTCTGTCTTAAATTGTTTACAGTTAGTGAACAGGCTAGGAGCAGTTAAATAGCCTCCATTGATGTCACCACTTGCAACAAGAGCGTTGAGTGCCGCCAAAAGCAAAGCAGATAAACCTTCAACTTTGCCGAGCCTGCTCTCTATCATGCGTAACAGTGGTCCTAAGTTTAAGCGAACAAAGTCCAACGCAAACTTTTGTAGTGGAAGTAACTTACCGCACTGTTCCAGAGTAGACTTGGCTGAAGCAAACTCCAGCATAACAGCAGCAAGCATATCGTAAGAGTTTCCGTACTTAGAACGTAAATCATCTAAGCCAAGTGTACCACTCTCAGCAAGAAATTCTTGTTCCAATCTATCAATCTTAGACATGCTATCACTTACATAAGTATCTAGCACTGACTGGTTGTTTGTGTCCAATGGATTGAACGTATCAAGGAACGGACGATTGTTGAGACTACTAACAGCAGCCTTTAAATTTGTGTTCTGTTGGCTTGCTATTGATTTGGTGTTATCAATATCAGAGAACTGAGCAACACTATCACGGGCACCTTCGAATTCAGGCTTACCTGAACTAGGCTTCTGGTTCTTTGAGCCCAGTGTCGGTGTGTTACCACTCTCAGTAACATGGTGACGGTATAAGGTGTAGAGTTCGCTGTAGTGGGGTCCGTTAGATACAAGTGTTACGTTACCAACTACATAAACGCCAGAGTCTGCCTGATTGAGAACTAAGTCAGTTCCAAGCATACGCATTGCTTTAAACTCAACTGTGGAAAACACAGGAATCGACACCTGCGTATCAATTTGCACACGAATAGCTTGATTGAACAAAGCTAACATGCGTTGGTTGCGGTATTTAGCTTCGTAATATTTCTTGTGTCCATTACTAGCACCAATATCACCCACACCAGAATCAAAATAAGCACTGCTGGACATGCGGGCATATTTAAAGCTCTCATGCTTTTCCTGATTGACTGCTACACCATCTTCCATTATTGGAGCAGTAATCTTGTCGTATGTGTCTAAATCGCCTGACATACGTGTCTGCACAGTAGCAGTGCCATAGTTGGCTAAGGCGTTTAGTAGTCCTGTTGGAGCCATCGGCTGATAAGCAACGGCTAAGAATGTTTTGCTGTCCGATGTACGTGACTCTCCGACTACACCGTCGAATATAGTGTACTCAGGTTCTTGTGTAGCTGCTTTCATCATATCGACATAGTGGAATGTTTTGTCCACATCCACGATAGCGGCCATAACACTTTCATCGTTTTTGTATGAGTAAGCGGCAATCTTTGCAGCAAACTGGGCACGGCTTACACCTACACCAATCCACTTCATCTTATCATCTGTTGATTCTTCGCTCTCAAACTTCAATCCTGCTTTAGAGCAAAGTTCACGCAAAGCATCTACGGATGTCCCATTGAATACCTCTGACTGTGCACCAAAAGAATATTTAGGCACAGACAGTAAGCAAGTACACTGGAAAATAACACCTGTTGAAGAAGGCTGTGTGTTCTTATTCAAAAACTCAAGCTCTACCTTCTTGTTGAAATCGCGCTTACCAAAGGACAGTGTTATTCTTGTGCCATCGGTAAGAGCGAGTTTTCCAGTGAGTATGTTCTTTGTGTCATTCAACGTGAGTACAGCAGCAGGAATAGGAAATCCAAACCCATAATAGATTCGCATACCAGCAAACAGGTTTTCTGCGTACGGTATCGGCTCGTCGTTGATCAGTATTGATACGGACAGTACGTCCTTTATTGCTGATTGATTTGTCATATGGTAATAGTTCCTACTACGCCACGTGAAGATCGTGTTGGATTCAATATCAATTTGACTGTAGCTGCATTAGGTATTTGAATCTTAGTTCCTTCGACAAAAGCAAAAGAGTCTCCAATGCCGTTATAAAACAAGATTACCCAATAAAGCTCGACACTACCTAAACGGTCATGTGCGAGAAGTTGAGGGTTACCACTATACTTAGCAGTAACCGTAAATGGCGATGAATCTGATATAGCAAGGATTCTATCGATAATATCGGTAGCAATAGGATCTTGCCCAAATTCATCAAACGCTAGAGCTGATCTTCTTGTCATATCAAAGCTTCCTTAAGAACCAAATCCACCTTTCAACCAAGCACGTATGTCATCTTTGGTAACAGCAAAATAACTACGCAACTCTACGTTAAGGTCTATTGTCATTGGATTACCAGTCTCATGCTCAGGCTGAGAAGACACAGCGGCGGTAACACTTGTTACAATGCACGGAGTCATCCGGAACCATTTACCGAGCTGACAAACTATCAATTGGTCTTCATTGATTGGAATATCAATGCCCATTTGACTTGCCACTTCAGCTATAGGCACAGGACCAGGAGGAACAAGTACACCAGCGGGTGATAAGTCAGGAGTAACAAACAACGATATGTCTTCCAATTTTTGAATAACTTCGTCCTTTGTGCTACGTAAAGCAATCAAGTGTATAGGAAGGCTTAACTCAAGATAAGCTGGGCCTTCCCACATTTGAGCGCTAAGCATCTTCATCTTAGATGATGCACCAGCAGCACCAGCAGCACGTTCAAGCATGGCGCCCTGTTGGCCAGCAACAGTTTCAGCTACAGACATAGTGGGAAACATAGGTCCCCACTGTGACTGCAATGTTATCTGAAAGTCAGCAGGAACATATCCCTGAAACGATAAGCTACCAGATTGGTTGTATATGTGGGTCTTATGAATGGCATCTACATGGATACCACTAGACTGTTGAGGACTAGCGGCAGGAACTGTAATACCTGATACATTACGTTTCAAATAGTTCATTACACTTGTCCCAGATTTAATAACTGAAGTACAGGGTCATCAATATGCAGAGGAACCGTAGCCAGTGTAGGCTTGGTACTAGCTGCAACTTGATTAGAGCGTTCCTGTGCTTTACCTTGATGTCCGTGAACAACTTTAGCAGTCGCTTTTGGTTTCGATTCTTTTGGTTTCGATCCCGCTGCAACAGCAGCTTCCAGACGAGAAGTAGCAGCGTCACGGTCTTCCTGCTCATATACATAAACAGGACTGCGTGGCACTATTATCTGGTCTGAGTCTTGCCCTTCGCGATACATCTTATCGAATTCAGCATCAGAGTAACGAGGACCTGAGCCATATTCAACTGTGCTGGAGGTTTCAGTAATCTTTTTCTTAGGAGGATTACTTGCTGTGTTTGGTATACCAGGATTAACTGTTGGTTTGGGAGCAGGAGAGTCGGAGTCACGGCTAAACTTGTTGAACATAGAGGAAAAGAATCCTCCACCTTCTTCAACTTCACGCTCGGTAGTATCTATCATCTTAGTGATGCGTTCGGTTGAATCAAGTTGACTATCTTGAATCTCCCTAGATACTTCTCCAAGTTCTTCCTGTTGATCTGCTCCAAACTTAAAGAAGTTTTCAATGGAGTTTTGTGTAGTGGTAGAATCATCTAACACATCAGCACCCACATCGTAAATCTTTTCAGCAGCTTTCTCACCAAGATCAGCAAGACCTAATTCTTCAGCAGCAAAATATCCTGCAACGCTACCAAGCAATCCACCTATAGCCGTACCGACCAGTGGAACTACACTTCCTATAGCTGCCCCAGCTGCGGCACCTGCCAATGCTCCAGATTGTTTTCCTGCAAATCTGCCTAATAAACCAGCAGTGCCTTTATCACGCTCTTCCTCTGTAGCGTATTCTTGTTCACGCTGGGCAACAACGTCTTGATACAAAAACACACTATCTAAGGCTGAACCAACAAGGCCACCAGCACGTACAGACTTTAAGCCGCCTAATTTTGAATCAACAGGTAGCTTAGTTTTAACATCAGGTGTTACCGTAGGCTTTATACCAGGAGCCGCTGCGTTGGGAGCAGAAACAGTATCAGGTACAGCAGGAGTACTGGGTGACATTACTTTAGCAGCAGCGTAGCCAGCTCCAGCTAGGCCTGCTGTAGCAAGCAATGTTCCTGTTGTTAGAAATGAAGAATCTTCCTCAACAGGTTCAGCTTTAGCTTTTTGTTGTGCCAGTTTACGTTCGCGGCTTTCAAGTCTGATTTGACCTAAACGCTTTTCATCGTAATCATCTTCGGATAATGCCTCTAGTCTCTCACGCTCAACACGGATTTCATCTTCTTCAGCAGCAATCTGTTCAGGACTTAAAGTGTTCCCGCCAAACGCACCGGATAAACCCCCCATACCATACTTAGTAAGAGCGCTATCAGCGATAAGAGCTCCTGTACCAGCGAGTAATGTGCCGCCTGCGATAGTAGCTAAGTTGTCACGTATGCCATTGTACACCCAACCAGCAGCACGTCCAAATTTACCGCCTGCTTTTGCTTTTGGTGCGTCAGAAGTATTGTCAGGAAAGTCTGCATCTATACGTGTAGGAAGATTGATTTCATCTACAACAGTCGGTAAATTCATACGACGAGAAGGTTTAGCATCTACGTCGGGACCAACTGTGCGTTTACGTTGTTTACCGTATTCGCGTACATCAGCATTAGTTTCTTTCTTAGGCTTACGGCGCTGCTCTGCTTCAGGCTCTACAGTGCGTTTACGTCTGCGGCTAGGAATATCGTCGTCAACATCAGGCATACGTCTTGACGAACGACGGCGTTTAGCATCAACATCAGTGTCACCTTTGCCCTTACCACGGCGGCGCTTCTTGCGTTTGCCAGGCATATCGAAGCCAATAAGATCATCGAGGAGTCCTAGTAAACCATCGCCCATGTCAGTTTGTTGGTTCAACAGGTTCTGCTGGTTTGCTTTGCTTTGGATAGCCATGTTGGCTTCTTTACGCAACGCATCTTTCCTACGTTGTTTCTCGGCTGCCTTGTACTGCTTGTCCAAAACATCGTACATGCTCTCAAGTAATTCAGTTTGTTTTTCTGATTGTGCATGTATAGCAAGTAATCCGCCTTCAAGCATATCCAAGTCGATGTCAACAATTTCCTTGTCATCATCTGATTTAGATACAGTAACATTTATCTCTGGAGGCAGACCAGCATCGACTTCAATAGCGGGTTTATACTCACCCTGACGCCGATTGATCATGTCTGTACCAGGAGTAACTACATCAACAAGTTCCTGCATATCATCATGTAGGAGTTCTGCTTGATCTAGCATAGCGCCGAAGAAATCGATAGAGTTATCCAACAAGTCATGGACATTACTATCGATTTGCGTGAGTTGGATTTCCATCAATCACCTCTCGGTCGTCGTTGCGCCTTCTTCATACGGGCAGCAGCAATTTTATCTTGTTTATCTTTCTGATAAGCGCTGTGCCAATACAACAATTTCTGCAAAGGTGTATCTTCACCTAGAGTGCAGTGCAATTTACCCATCAATGTGTACTGCATATTCATAACGCTGTCGCTTGATACAACAGGCAGCGAGTTGAACCCATCAAGCTCTTTTGTAACTGTAGGACTGTGACCGCAATCACCACATAAAAGTTTGTAGGATAACGAAACCGAATGCTTGTATTTATCACGCAACGCAAATGAGTATGCGTTTTCTTCTGCTATAGATTCACCTAGTGATTTGAACTGATCCAGTTTCTCTTGTACTGTCTTACCGTTTAACCACAACAGCAGATTGCGGAATTGAGAAAGCGAAGGCCATTCATTCAAATCTTCCATGTCGTCAAGGACTATAGCATCGTGCAATGTTGGAAGTGAATATGTGGTGCCTACATCGGTATAGTAAGATGACCAGTCAACACTGGGAATGATATAGCTGTACATATATGGATAGAGAAGTTGTGTGTTCTTCCTACCACAAGTGCGCCGTTCCAAGTTTTGGGCAGCTAGTTCCTGCTTTCCTAATTCAAACTTACCTAGAACTATATTGCGCGGGTCATCTATGTCAGAAATGACTTGAGCCAGACAGTCCCACGTAGAAGTTATTGGCGCATCGGTGTAGCTAAGCTTCCTGATATACGAGAATACGTAGCCAATCTCGTCCAGTGTTATGCTCAGTATATCACTGTCATCCAATCCAACACAAACATTACGAAGTAACAAGAACACATCACTTGGTCTGTGCATGTTCCTGATGGCTTCTATCATAGGCATATCTGCTAAACAAAGCTGCCTTATATAGAGGCTGGAAAAACGATAAAAGCGGTAACCCGTAGGTAAACCGCCTATAAAATGTACTGGTAGTGTCATCTGAAGAAAGAGTGCGCTGATACACTGTAAGTACGTGAGTCCGTCTGCGCCTTACATAAATCACAAGGAGGACACTGTAACTCATGCACTATACCGTGGGTGGTAGACACATAGAACTTAGAAGCATCATCTATCAATTCAACGGCATTTTCCAACCCACGCAACGTATTTATTCTGTCCGTAAGTGTGTGGCCATATTTTAATGGATTTAGGCAGCTGGCCATAGGCAGAAGTTTACGCAGTCGTGGTTGCTCTGCATACAGCTTTTTGTATTCTGGTATTGTGTCCACACGTGGAATAATGAAATCTTCCGTTTCTTGTTGTGTTTCATCTATATAGCGCAAGTTGGCTATGATAGTTGGAACATCAATTGACTTGCGATTGTTGTGGCCGCAGTCCTGCAAACTTCCACGATAGTGATTTTCGTAGTTGTTCTGCATGTGTGTGACAATGCGATTTATTTTACCAGGACTGAGATTGGTAAACATAAAGTTCTGTGGATCTATACGCATAGCAGATGCCAACATATCATCGTCAGGAACAGCTCCAGTGAAAGCAATTTGAAGATTTGTACCTGAACACGTCCACAGCCATTCAATAGGTGATTTTGGAAAAGTAAGAACACGGATAATTGATGCAAACGCATAGAAGTCGCCAGATGTCATAAGGTCGTTTAAACCACTGGCAGCCTGCACAGCTTTGACAAAAAGAGTTTCATCTTCAGTTTCTACGCTGGCACTGCACATCATCATTTCTTCTACACCAAATGCCCGGACAGTAATCTGGTCAGGCGTATTCGGGTACAATATTCCACGAGAAGCTAAATCAGTTTTATTCATAACATGGGTATTCATAACGATCTCCGTCGGCTCTTTGTTCTTATGTATTTACAGATGATCCCTGACCTACTCTAAGGATTTGAGCCGTACAAGCCATCTGAATATTCAATCTCACCCGGTTGTTTTCTTGGTTGAGTGCTAGAGTTGATATAGATATTGGCCACACATTGTAAACTGTAGACGTACCTATATCTTCGTTTTTGGTATTCATCAGAGTAACAGGTAAGTTTCTCCAATAAACAGCAGGAACATTGTATCCACCGGACAGTGGATTCTGGACAAGGTGCTTCCAAGTAAGGAAGTAATCCATAGCGCTTAACTTCTGGTCTTCGTAAACAGTAAGCTCGAAACTATCGATGCTAGATGTTCCTGGTAAAGACAGAGTTGTAGCTGCTATTTCCTTAGTGTTCTGGTTGAACTGAGCAAAGGGCAATCCAACTTCCTCACAATAAGATGTAGGAAGTGTTTTACCTGCTATGTCTGGAAACGCACGTAAGTACCATTTCCAAGCAAGCAACGGCTCACCAGCGCCACTATGCACCTGCCTCAACTTATTGATGTCGAGCAGTTCTTTTCCCATTAACCGACCGTCATATCAAATGTATCGAATAGGGTACGAGCGGCATTGGATTCTATTGTCGACCAGAAAGCATCAGGCAACTTCTTGTTATCTGGTTTACGAGAAGACATAACTTCATCGTACCAACTATCTACCATAGCAACAAAAGACGACTTAATGTTTTGTATTGCACGAAGTACATCTTGGTTACGGAAAGCAAGAGCAGCTAGCAGGCTGGAAGCATGTTTAGCATGTGTCTTTGACCGTTGGCCGATAGTAACAAGTTTCTCGCATAAGTCTTCTGGAACCTGAGCGGCTTTAAGATTCTGCTTGATAGTAGGCAACGACACGAAAAGAGTTCCTTGCCTCATTACAGTAGGTGACGCATGTGTTTTAATCATTGTCTTTCCTTATAATATCACGGACATCAGATGGTAAAGCTTGCCATCAATACGAGCAGAGCCAAATTCTACATCAACTGTTCTATCCAGTTTTTCAACAGCGCGTTCACTGTCGTCTTCCCACTTACCGTAAGCTAATGGCTGGAGCCCTTTCTTGTCTTGATATTGACGCAGTACAGGTTCAGCATCATAGTAATAGTAGACTTCCCCAGGAAGCATTTCTTGGGCGAACAAAAACTTAATCTTGTTCATACCAGGAACTTTGATTTTTTGCAGCTTAGCAGTAACCAATTTGTCTTCGCGTATTTGCGATTTGAACGGGCTAGTTCCTGTAGGAGCAGCCGCTTTTGGTTGAGCGTCAGGCTTGCTTACTTTAACGAGTGTGTCGAGTTGTTCAGGGCCAGGCAACACAGGTCTGCCATTTACCTTACCTTTATAAGGCTTTGACGCATCCAGTAGACGTTTAAGCACTTTAGGCTCAAACTTAAACTGTATAGATACATCACTTTCGTGGACAACTACAACTTTTGATTTAGTTGCCAGTACACCAAATCTGTCATTCTGATCGAAGTCAAGATCATACGCACGGTGGACGTTCTTGAACATCAGAGGCTTTTTACCTGTGTACTTGTACCACTTGTAATCTGCTTCTGTTTTCTTAGAGGCAGATAGAGATAACATCAGGAGCTTTATACTCATCCTTTACCTGCCTTTTGAATGTTTACAATGGTTTGAATACGGCGTACAAGGTTGTTGTACTCCATTTTAAGGCGCATGGCCTCTGCACGTTTCTTAGCGTGTTTCACAGGGTCACCGCGACGCAGATGAATACTATCCAGCCTAGAGATTATCTTGGCACGAATATTCTTCAAACGCTTACGGAGTTGCTGTAGCTGAGTACGTGTTAAGTGTTTGCGTCTTGGACCAAAACGGCGCTTACGAGGACCACGATAGATATAAGGCTTTGTCGTGTTTACGTCTGCATAAGAAACCGATACTGATATAAGCATAATACACTCCAGAAACAAAGAAGGGGCCGTAGCCCCTGTCTTTTATTATGCACCAGCAATAATACCAGCAGGGCGCGCCATTGGGTTTTGAACGCGGGTGTAGTCATCGAACGCGAACTCTACGTTACAAGGCAAAGCTGTAGCCATACCGTCGAACGTAAGGTCTTGTACTGCTTTAACCCAGAAGCCGTGAATTTCATATGACTCTTTGGTAGCACCTTTAGCATCAAAGATGTTTAAGGTTGCAGTAACGGCGTATTCAGATTTGAACAAGCCACGTTGTTCTTCTGTAGTACGTTCAATGTTTGCCCAGTCTTCACAGATTTTGTGAATACGCATGTCAGCGTTTTCCACGAACTCAGCACTGATAGTACCAGAGAAAGTTTTACGGCCTGCATAACGCAGCGTGTGACCGTGAGCTTCCTGTAATACTTCTTCAATTGTCTGACCGGGTTTGATGAACGTCTTACATTGCAGACGGAACGCACGGCCACCGTCTGAAGGAAGTCCTGGCGGCAATGCTGGGATAACTAACTCAAAGCTATCTGACAGCAAAGGATCGCCTACGGACTTAAATTCACTTAATGTTACCTTAGCCATTATCTCGCTCCATTAACTGCGATCAACTAAACTTTCAGCAAAACGGATAGCACCACGTTTAGGAACAATCGCGTTAAGATGAATACGTTTCGTGTACCGTGTTGGATCGAGGAACACGTCACACACCAGGTCACCATTAGCAACCCATTCGTTTGGATTGTTGCGGCTGTCGCACACAACGTCATACCAATCCAGACCACGGTCAACACGGATAGGCTCAAGCATATCACGCATCTGACGGTTAATCTGAGACTGAAGGAAACTGTCGTTCGGCTGGAACACAGAAGACAGTTGACCGAAACGTACAATACGATGCAGTATTGCTAACAAGCGGCGCACACCGATGTCGTTCAGTGGAGACTCAACACCGTACAGTGTATCTGCGTTCCAAATCACGTTACCATAGCCGCTCATGTTGCGGATATAGTTGATTTGGTTCTCAGTCAGTGCATTGCGGTCACCTTGATCGTAGTCATAGCCAAGTGCTTCAACACCGGACAACACACCACGATTTGTACCAGCAGGAGCAAACCAAGATTTGGCTACACGGTCTGTACGTGCAAACACACCACCAACTTTACCACTCGGAGGAACAAAGTAACTGCGAGAGTTATCATCATCAAACAGTTTGAGATAAGGAGCATACAATGCAGCCGTAGAGCTGTTCATGTTCAATGTGTTACGACGGAAGTTGATTGCACGGTCAGGACGTACTAAGTTTTCTGGTAAGTCCAACACAGCTATACAGTCAAGGCGATTAGCAGCAATCTCATTGATTTTGTGCAGTATTGCCTCATTGGTATAGCCAGCACTCATTAAGATGTCCACGTCTACTTCTTCGTAGTCACGGTACAGGTCCCACGCACGGAGATAGTCACCGATTGTTGGGTCAACACCGTTATCACCACCGAAGAACTGGCCGTTGTTAACACCAGTAAGAGCATCAGAAGGACCACCAATGATTGCATTAATCAACACAGGCTCGTCAGTCTGTTGGAACTCAGGATGGTTCCAGTTGAAACGTACACGAATGCGGTCACTGAAAGTATTAACCACATCTTCTACGAATAACTGTTTACCGTCTTCTGATTTTTTGTAGAAAGTAGTACAGGCATACTTCTCAACAGGTACGCTTGAATCGCCTTCATACACTTCGATAAAAAACTGCTGGTAGTCTGGATCGTTTACATCTGGGTACATCACTACGTACAGGTCATCGCCCCACTTGCCGGGATTCTCTGCACTGATTAACATGATGTCGTTACCAGTTAAAGCAGCTTGTGCTGGGTCAGTCATACCTTGTGCCAGTTTAATAGGCGCACAGAAATTGCTTACTGTACGAATCATAATACCAGCGAACTTGGCATCCCGAGCAACACGGGTATAGAACAGGCTGTTACTTTCCGTCAGGAAATGCTCAGCACAGTGAATACCGTAGCTTGTCTTTGGATCTTTTTTACCGAACAGCGACTTCAATCGTCCAGTGTCAGTTAATTTCACACGTTGCATGACAGGACCGCGATGGCTAGCAGCACAAATTACACCTGTTGATACAGAGAATGTACGCTGGCCTACGGCACGATCAATTTCACTTGTGTAAACACCTGCACTGGGATTATTAGGCCGTATGGACATAAGTGTTCTCCAGTTGTGTCTTCATCAATAAATTATGAATACTGTATGGTACAGCGAATAGGATCTTCATATTCACCGACTACAGTAAGCTCGCCCAATATAGGTCCCATCATAATAAACATCTTATCAGGAACAGCGAATAATATTGGGTCAGTCATACCAGGAAGCTTGTACATGAGCCGGAATTTGTGTGCGGCTGTAATACTGATGAAGCGGGTAATTTTACCTTCCTCGATGACGTGGGCAGAAGTCAAGGACACAGCGGTGTCCAAGCTAGTTATAGCAGCATCAGGCCCAATGCGTACACTGGACGAATTGTGCAAGATAGATTCACGGGTATGTTGCGTAGTACAGACACCTTGCACACTGAAAGTAAGTGTTTTTCCAGATTGCCTGTAGCGATTTATACGCATATCTTTGACTGACATCAAGGCACCTCCACTGCAGGGCTGTTACCAGCAACAATATTAGTTGTCACACGTCCTTCGTTATTAATCTTAGGAACGGCTTTGTATTCACCGAATTGACTACGCATTTCCAGTGAATGGTTTATTTTGTAAACGCGAGGTCCGTCAGTAGCTTCATTACTCGAAGTAGGGAACGCAACTGATCTTGCACCTTGAACTATTACGTTCCAGGAATCAGTACCACCCTCATCATCTGCCTCTATAGTAACGCCAGTGTACAGTGCTTTTGTACAGCAAGCTATACTAAGACGTTCAACAAGCTTACAGGCTGATTGAAGGCTATTTGTTCTTATCTCAAGCTCACAGTTAATGTTTGACCAGAACTTATAATGCTTGAGTATGTAAGTGTTATCCATGTCGCCAGATATAGAAAGTCCTGAGCCTGAACGCGCTGTCACACGTGGATTAGGAGCATCATCTGAAACGCCAGCGGATGATATTTTGATTATTGCAAACGGATATAAATCAGTGTCGTCATTTTCAACGCCACGGGCATCCTTTCTATGCTTTCTTATAGCTTCAATTACCGTCTCTTCATCGGTTATCCAAATAATATCGATACCGAATAGTTTACGGAATTTCATCATAAAAGCATTGATGGTAATCTCTATTCCAGATTCATCGCCAGTTATGTTTGCTGCCATTTCGGGAACCCAAAGCAAAAAACCCAGAGCAAAGTCACCTCGGCTCTGGGTTCAGTTTTAAACGAGACTTAGTAGGTTGTGTTTTGCTAGGTGAAGGTGAGAGGGCATCACCTGCATAGCACAACATTACGTTTCGCTGTCTGCCCCTTCCGATGTATCAGCACAGGTGCGTTCTGCTTCCATACTGATTGAGATTTGACGCGAAAGTGAAGCCAAGCTTTCAAGTTCAACATCGTGGCCTAAATCACCAAAGTCACTGCTTGTAACGGAGAGGTCGGGTGCACTAGATTGCAGCAAGAAACGTACAGCTTCTTCGCTATCAGGCAGAGCCATTGAGTTCACAAACAGTTGACCGGCTTCTTCCACGTTGCCGTTCCTTAAACTTACTGCGGCTAGCGCTACTAATGCCAACGCAGAACATCTTGCCATAGCGGTCTCCTACTTGGAGAAGTTGGGGACTAAGCCCCAACTATTAACGCTTGGCTTTTGCTACTGAGCGTGGGTTGGCCAGAACGAAAGACATGATTTCGTTCAGTAACCAGCCCTTAGTAGTTTCACCCTGATTCTCGCCAGAAGTCGGACGAGAAGTGATACCACCACGCACGTTCATTACACCGTGGTTCTCACGGTCAGAAACAACATAGATGTCACCACGATCCAGAACACGTTGGTTCTCAGGACGGTAACCGTCTGTCATCAGTTCCAGGCCGTACAGTGTACCAACTTTACCAGTCATTACCAGTTCATACTGGGCAACTGGAGTCAGAGCATCAGCCCACTGAGGTTCAGCGATGATGTCTTCCCAGAAGTTGTTGGCGATCAGAGCTTTAGTAGCCGGCAGGTTCCAGTCAGTAACCTGAGTACGCAGTGCACCGATAACAGCAGGAGTTAAACGGCCTGAAATCAGAGTGATGTTGTTAGCAACACCGACAGTCATATCAGCAGCACGTTTCCAAATGCGGTCGCGGCCAGTAACCATTGCTTCCAGAGCTTGACCGTAAGCGTGGTCCAGCAAATCGTGAGTAGCCTGACCCAGGTCTAACTCAGATACACGGACGTTTGCTTTCAGTTCAAATTCCTGAGGGAAGAAGTAACGGTCTTTGATCAGCTGGTAACCCATTTGAGTCGGGCTAGTAGCCACAACAGCTTGAACATCGTGACGAGGCATTGGCACACGTGGCGCTTCACCTTGACGCAGTTCGTTGATCATTACCAGGCTTGACATGAAGCCTTGACGGGTTTGCTGTTCACGGACGTCTTCAGAAATGGTAGCACCTAAAGATGCCCACAAATCAGCGTCAGCGTGTGCCGCTTGCAGAATGTCGCGCTTATCAGCGTTTGACATTGAAGCGAAAGTTTTCTGACCTTCGTTAACAGCAACAATTTGACCGCTGGCTAAAGCCATCATCAAAGCTTGTTGTTGTTGCAACAGGTCTTTAAAACCAGAAGCGTTGATTTCACCAGTTGAGCTGCTAAGGGCTTTCATACCCTGACCAGGCAACACCAGATCCGCTAAATCGCCGCCGTTGGCCAGACGAAATGTTACACCCTGCTTAGGTAAGTTCTTCATACCTTGTATCTCCAAAATTGTTCAACCGAGAACTCAGCGCCTAATTAGGCGCGGATTTCCAGACGTAAGAAAGACGATTCAGCAGACGGGCTGCCTAACACAACTACGTTGGTCAGCAGAGTACCGTTGCCGCCAACTGTGAACATACCGTTCTGGCCCAGTTTCGGGTGAACAACAGAAGTCCAGTCAACAGACGCATCAAACATAGAAGTTTCGATAGTACCACGCTGAACAACACCAGTAGAACCGAACTCAGCAGAAGCTGTGTTGACACCGCCCAGGTGATCACCAGTGAATTGCTTAGCTTCAGAAGCCAGCAGTTCGTAGTGGTACTGAACAAATACTGATTTACCTACGTCAGCGGTATTGAAGAATACGTCTTTACCGTTAACAGTAGCAGTGCCTGCATCACCGGCAGAAGTACCTGCGCTGATAGTTGCTTTAGTGCCAGCAACTTTAACCAGCAACTGGCCAGTAACAGGAACGCGGTTCAGACTGATTTTGCCGCCAGTAGGAATTACGTGTTCTTCGACCATAGTCGCACGTGAAGGAGGCAGGTTAACGCTCATGTTCAGACCAGCGAAAGTTTCACCTTCAACGCCAGTAGAAGTAGATACGTAGGTCTTACCGTCTTCTTTGACGTAAACCAGAGCATAACCTTCTTCGTTCAGCGCCAGGCCAGGAAGGATATCGAACGGGTTGGTCTCGAAGAACTGTGATTGCTTGTAGTTCAACATAACTGTTTTCTCCAGAATTATTTAAGCTAAGTATCTAAGCACCGTGTGCCTTGAAACTTAATGACTTAGTTTTTGCGTGCCGCGGCAGCCAATAAATTACCCCAACCGGTACCAGCCTTGCCTTTAGCACTCGCAACAGCTTCTAACTGTTGTGGTTCTTGCTGGACAGACTGTTGCTGATTGGATTTCTTCACATCCCAGTCACTCAGACGTTGTTCAACATCCTTGTGGCCGGCTGCCTGATAGGAAGCTTGCGCTACCATATCGGCGTATGAGTTCTGTACTTCAAGCGGCTGAGACAACAAGTTCATAGCTGCTTCAACAACCATCTGGCTGGCTTGGTCGCCAGTGTCCTGGAAGGCTGTGTGTACAATCTGCTCTGCATTACCAACACCAGCAGCACTTAACGCCGCAATCAAACGATTAATCGTTGGGTTAGTTTTGCCTTTAAACACACCACGGTTGATACCCATGCTGGCAGTAGCCAATGCAGCCATCAAACGAGTTTTAGTTTCTTCACGCTCAGCGTCTACCTGTTGCAGAGTTTCCTGAACACGGGCTTCGGCTTTAGCCATGATTGCATGTTCAACAACTGCTTGAACATCGATATCTGGATTGATACGGGCGAAGCCGTAATCAGTCAGAGCCTGTTCAATACCATCAGCGTTAGCAGTAGCAATAACTGCGTCACGGAAAGTAGGAGTTGAGAAGATGCGTTTCAGTTCAGCATTACCGTCGACGGCAGAGGCAGTAGCTACTGCAACTGGAGTACGGTCATAGAATGCTGTCCAGGTGATTTCGCCACCGATTACACCACAGTTCGCAACAGCAAACAGCTTAGCATCGAGGTTACCGCCAGTAGAAGCTGCTATTGCAGTCAACATATCAACGTCCAGTTCATCAACAGGTTCACCTGTATGAGTACCAGCAGATGATTCAGATTCCAACTCACCGTCTTCATCTTCATCGCCTGTATAGGCATCGTCATCCAAGTCTTCATCCAGGTCTTCATCGTCAGATGATTCAGATTCCAGTTCGCCGTCTTCGTCTTCGTCGTCGGCATCCAGATCGTCTAAGTCGAGGTCAAGATCGAGGTCTTCGTCTTCATCAGACTCCTCTTCTTCCTCGTCTTCGTCTTCTTCATCACCGTCAGAAGCCTGAGCTTCTAAACGTGCCAATTCGGCATCAAGATCAAAGTCGTCTTCGTCGGATGATTCAGATTCCAACTCACCGTCTTCATCTTCGTCTTCATCCAACTCCAGGCCTTCGAGGTCTTCATCATCACCATCGAGATCCAGGTCAGCGTCTTCGTCGTCACCGTCTTCATCATCAGATGAAACTGAGAAAAGTTCTTCCAGTTTATCCATTTCAGCAGACAGAGAATGTAAGCAACCTGAGTCCTGTGGATCTAACAGGCCGCCGCCACATGAAGGACATACAGTCACATCAGAACTGGTACTTACGATAACATTACCGCAAGTGTCTGAATGAGAACATAAGTACAGGTGGGCTTCAACTTGTTTACCATCAGAGGCTTCTGCTTGGAACGGAGTCTCTGACTCAACTTGTTCCAGGTCGTCCATACCTTCAACTGGGTCAACATTAAAATGTACCGAGTTGTGGCTAATGAAAGTACCGCTCTCTGAGGTCAGAGTAACAGTGTCTTCACCGCGACAGGCAGCAGCAAAAGAGTCACGCGCTTCTTCAGCAGTAGGAGCAGCTACGATTACGATTGGCTGGTCGGTAGTACCGGCACCAGTTTCACCTTCATCAGAGCTGAGTGCTTCAATTTCAGAATCGCTTAATTCAGGGATTTGGGTGCTGCACTGTGGACAATATTCTAAGTCAGAAGACTCAGAAAGTAAGTGGGCACCGCAACCATCAGCACAGATGGTGTAATTAACTGTCACTTTGTCACCAACAGAGGCTAATGCTTGGAACGGCATATTACCTGTGTAAGGGGTCAAGTCATTCTGACCTGTAAGCGGGTTGTACGGCTCTGTAGCAGAGGCGTGTGTCACGAAAGTGCGTTTATCGCTGTCTTGAAAAACAGCTACACTACCTTCCTGTGCATACGCTACTGCGGCAAACAGGGCCTGCGCTTCATGTTTAGAACGACCAGCGACAACGATACCAGAGTTACCTGGTTCCTTTTTACGCTTGATCATCGGTTTCTCCTTTCGGATTGTTTAGAACACCACACAGAGTCTTCTGATTCTGCATATATTAAAATTAAGTTTCGCAGAAAAATATCTACGAAAATACCGGTATTTTTAGCAAATAATTTACCGGTATTTTTCAGCGAATTTTCGAGACATTACAGCGTAAAATCATCAGTAAGTTTCGATTGATTTGTAGAATTTTTCAAGTCCTTTTAGATTAGGAGAATATCCATGATCTCCGACCATCTTGAAGAACTCTGCATTTTTCAAATCCTTCAAAGGATTGTTTTCGCGTAGCTCACCTTTGGGATGAATATAATCAGCGACGAACGTATCCCAATCGACACCATACGACCGCATTTCTTGAGCAAATATAAAGAACTTTTGCCATTGAGCTTGATCGTCTCCGTTCAGGTCAGTCAACGAATAGTGTTGAATGTCTGAATCGGATAGTGGTTTAGGATAAACTACGATGCCGAACCTGTAGCGACTCTCAGGAAGTTTCCTTGTTATCGATTCAGGTATATCAGCAGGAGCTATAAAACGTGAGTGACCTTTCGGCTGCGTTCCTAAGCTGAAGGGACGCAAACGCATCCCATACAGGTATTCTTTAGCTTTAGCAATACTGACTAATACGCGCATTAGATTTTATTCGCTATAGTCTTTTTGCGGGCTTTAGAGGCAGCAGCGTCTTTGATTGCTGTTTTAGGATCTGCCTTCAATGCAGCTCTGGCTTTACCTGCTTCACGTAACTTTTTACTGAAAGCCTTCAACGTACCGAAATTGATTTTAACTGCTTTACCCATAATAGAGCGCATCAGTTTAATCAAACTGTTTTTATGTTTGATAGGAACTTCTTTACCTGCTATCATTGCTTTCAGAGTATCTTTATCTTGTTTCGTTGCTTCAGGTGCTGCTTTATCTTCAGCAGCAGCTTTGGCGGCTTTCCCAGGCTTTGTCAAAATAGATGACTTAGAAGGAACTGCCTTAACTGTAACATCGGAGAGCTTCAGTTTTTTATCAGCAGGTAGTGAAAGCTTTTTGAATTTAATGGCATCAACAATACCTTTGCGTTCGCCGACAAGTGCAGCAATTGCCTCAGCTATCTCACGGGCCTTCTCATTGTACTGGGCACGTGTGAATTTAGGTCCGATTTTCTCACGGAGTTTTTGTTTCATAGCAACCAGTTTGGCTTGCTTTTTGATAGTGTCGTTGTATGCTTTAAGTGCCGCAGCAACAACGGCTTTAGTTTTTGCGTCGGCTTGAGCTTGAACACGTGGATGTACTTTGCGTTTCGCTTTAGGCTTGATACCGCCTTTAACCATACCACTACGCATCTTAGTTTTTTGTGCTTTTGACGGTCCTGCACTCTCACTAACAAATACTTTGATTTTCATACGAAAACTCCTTTAATATGTAGATTATTTCTTGTTTGGTAAAAGGCGTAGTAATGAACGTACAGCCTCAAGCTCTGCCTTAACTGCTTGTAATTTTTTACCTTTAGGTTTTTCTTCTTCGAGAATATCGAGTAATTCATTTTCTCGGTCACTTAGCCGTACGAATCCTTTTCCTTCAAGAGAAGGGAATTTGGATAGTATAACTGCTTTCATTGATGCTTTGCGACGTTTCAACATTTCAGCATTAGTTAATGGCTTAGCTGCTATAGTTGGTTTTTTCGGAGCAGAACTTTCACTCACAAATATTTTGATTTTCATGTTATGCTCCAGTTCAACTAAATTTAAGAATGTTGTTTATGTGTTCTTCGTAATTGCTGATGCCAACAATTACAAATTCTTCCAATGCGAACGCAGCTTCAGCGAAAGTTTTTACAGGTATTTCTTTGACGAATTTCCTGTCTTCGACCAGATACGCTTTTTTGGTATCACTAATGTAAACAATAGCATTCAAAGGATAGACTATATTACCAACAAGAGATTTACCGATGTAGTATGTTCCTATGACTACTGCTTTACTTCTAATGCCTTTATTAGGACCATCAATTTGAGCCGGGTATTTATGTGCCGCAGTTACTTTGGTTGTAAATTCGTTTTTAGTATCTAGTGCTTTATCAATAGCAAACTTACGGACCATTTGCATAGCAAGTTGTATTCCTGTCTTTGAAGAACTGGAACTCTCACTCACGAATACTTTGATTTTCATGCAAACTCCTAGTCTAAATTGATAGTTGATTTAATATCAGGGTGCCAACCTTCACGACGAACCATAGCTACAGCATTTACTTCCGGGTGCCATGCGTATTCGCCTATGTCACCTGTGGTAGGATCGACGTTGTCCCACCGCAGCACTACTTGGTTACCATTAGCCTGTTTACGTACTATGTCTGCACTGTACCTTCCAGGATTAATCTTCATCGCAGTCTTTATAGACATAGGGACTTCGATTGTCCTGACATACATTGAAGTGTTCTTACCTATAAGCATCCTTTCATGTATATAAGGTGAGCTTTCAACATAGATACGAATTGCGTAGTCCGATGCTTGATCTTTCTTGCTTAACAGCAGTTTAAAGATAGTGGCATGTGCTCCTGCTGTTTTAGGATTAAATACACGTACACCATGTTCGTTCTTACGCAAGTTCTCGACCAGCTTAGCTACGATCTTAGGCATATAGGCAGGTACACTGTGTTTTTCCACTATACGATTGTACATGGTTTCAGATACCGTGAAGCGCCAAGGAGAAGTTCCAAATAAAACAACAACACCGTATCCTTTATCATCGTTAGCTAATAAGAATGTGGAACCCTTAGATATTCCATGTACGTGTACGCTGTCTTCGATAGGAATTAGGCGTACTGCTTTGCGGAACATTAAACCGTCAAACTCGTCCGATTTACGTAATTGGACGGCGCTCTCGCTTACAAACACTTTGATTTTCATACAAGGTTCCTTATTTATTCGAGGGCTTACCGTTCTTCAAATAGTTATTCTGGAAATACTCTTGAGCTATTTCCCATCCAAGAGGAGTAACGAGTCCACGCGCAGACGTGCCGTGCACCATATACTCACAAAGAACCGCCCACGCTTCTGACGACCACGGATTGCTATATCCTGGATGTTCAAACTGGTCAGGATGCAATTCTTTATTCTCAGAATACATACGCTTGAATTTTGTTACGTCAGTTTGTTTGACAATACCTGAGTACCACATATAGTGGGCAAGTTCGTGTGTTATAGCCTGTGCCACAATCTTTGTATCTAACACACCGCCGTTAATCTGAGTAAGTTGTCCACGATTGATAATCAGGAACGACTTACTACGCATCTGGTTAGCTTGCGTTATAATACTGATCATCGTAGCATAGTCAAAACTTTCAGCTAAATACAAACGACTTCCTTTATAAGGAACGATTGATCCAGTATGCTTTAGTGCCTCAGTTACCATATCGAGAATGTCTGGCTGTATCGGATAGATAAGGGCCGTCTTACCTGACTTAGATCTGAATCTAGTCGGATTCGGCAGCATCTGTATTGGAATCGGAACGGACGTTTTTCCTACGATAGGGCGATTGTTAATCTTCTTTGGTACAGATAGCTTCAATCTTTCACTTGGCGCATTGGCAGGTATTACTGATTTAGGCATAACAGGCAGCGCTGGACTATCTGCTTTATTATCCGGTGTAGCCTCAGACAACGATTCTTGTTTGATTCGTTCTGTTGTCAGTGTAGGAAGCGTCGGCATATTTGTCATAGGACGTGATTTTGCCAGAATAGATTGCAGTACATCTTCCTTTATAGGAGTAGGCACTAACTGTCCATCGAGACCTAGACAGAATGCTTTGGCCTTATACAAGGCATAGTAGATTTGTCGTGGATTAAGAGTTACTTGCCCTACTTTGATAGGCGCAGAGTCTAAATATCTGAAATAAAACATGGTTAAAGCTTCCAGAGTGTATTTGCTATAAATTACTGTTCTGTAGGCAATGGAAATGAAAACGGCTGACAAAATGCCAGCCGAATCATATTATGCACGTTTGGCTTTAGCAAAAGCCGATGCGTCACTTGGACTGAGTGAAACGTAAGTGTCGCCCAGTTTGACAATAACTGTAGAGCCGCCCATAACACCTTGAGCTTTAACAACTGCTTTTTCGCCAAGTGTATCAGTGAACCATTTAGCGGCGCTGTCCAGGGCTGCTTCACGGGAAGCTTTTTGGGCATCCTGAATACCGGAAATGATTTTCTGCTGGGCTGCAATAGATTTGATGTGCTGTTTGATAGCAGATTCGGCAACCATCATTTCTTTTTCAACGGCAGCCGGTAATACGCCTTTGGCATACACAGGCAGCAACAGGCGAACAGTAGCGCTAAGCTTAGAACGTAATGCAATTTTAACTGCACGACGAGCTAAGTAAGTAGTGCTTTGGCCTTTCTTGCCTGCTTGTTTTGAAGCATCAAAGTCAACAACCTTTGACTTGGCGGAAACAACATAATACTTTTCAGGCTGAGGTTTAAGTGAGCTTGATACCAACGATGTAACTTGTTTGATAATCGCCGAAGCTGCTTTACCTACACCGTTTACAACAACAGTGATAACCAAAGTCTTTAAGTCAGGGCCAGTTTTGCGTTTCTTCGCTGTAACAGTAGGTTTAGCAGAAGCTATACCTTCAATAGCAGTGATAGCTTTGGCAACAACACGGCCTTCTTTCAAACCTAAACCAGGAACTGTATAAACCAATTGGGTAGAAGTTTTAGCTGGCTTGACTTTTGGTTCGTGTGTAAAATCCGACGCAGCTTTTTCTATCTTTTTGGACAAAGCAGCCAGAGCAGTTTGATTAACGAAGCCGTCCTTTGCAACAACTGACGCACTCGTTGAAACCAAAGCGCCTTGCAATGGGTCCAAAGCTAATGTCACTTTCATCATTATTCCCCTAAGTAGAGAAGGGTGAGACTGATGTATCTCACCCAAACAGTTTAATTACCACCACCGCCACCAACACGGCAACGGCGACTATCATATACACCAGGCATAGCCAACTCCTATAGTTGCAGTTGAATCGTTACGCTATGTAACGGAGCCCAACGCTCTCCTACAGTCTTTAACGTGGCGTAGTGTCCACGAGATATGGATCACCTCCTACCTTGTGGAAAATTCAACAGATTAGCTGTACTTCTTTTCAGCTTCTTTACTGACGAAGAACCAAGCTTTACCTTTAATCGATTGTTTGGTAATCGGATTTGTCGAAGCAAACGTCATAACGCGAGTTTTCTTTTTACCTTCAACAGCGTAAATACTTCCAGATGACGTCAATTGAGGACGGACATTACGCGCTGCTTTCAACGAAGGCTTGACTGTCTTTTCTTCACCTGCACGTAAAGGCTTGGTGACTTCAACTGAGAAATAAATGCCTTTCTCCGCAAGCTGCATTTCTTTAGCTTTAGTTGATTGTTTTGCCGTGATAGCAGCCTGCTTATTAAGCTTACTTTGTAAAGCTTCGCGTTTAGATTGCAGCTCCGCTATTTGAGCATCAAGATCGCGGATAGATTTTCTCACATTTACGTCTTGTGCTTTTTCACCAACAGCATCACCAAAGCGTATAGCGCGTGAAGGCTTACCGTCGGTTGTTTTTGGAATAGGAGCAGCTAAGAGTTTCGCAAGCTGTGTCGGCGTAAACTTAGCTTCTTTTTTAGATCCGACAGTTGTTTTCTCACCGCGCTGCATAACATAGGCCCACTCGGTAGAAACTGACTTAATCGAACCTGATTTAGTCAGCTCGACATCAGTTATAGTGTGTTGTATTTTACTTTTGTAGAATGGTGAGCCGCGTTTAATAAGTTGGCCTACCTTATGCTCAATTAGTTTTGCACCTATCACAATTTTCTTTGTTTGCGCAGGAGTAAACCCGGCCGATTCGCTGATCATGACATTGATTTTCATTGTTAATCCTTAAAGTTTATTTCAATGCAGCACTTTTAGTACCTTTTGCCGATTTCAATGAAGCCTTCTCGCCAGTCAACAATTTCAGCAAAGCACTGGCAGACATATCCATCAATTCACGTTTACGTGATTTCGGCAAACGCTCGATAACAACCTTCTTCAACTTACCTGCAGAAGTTACTTCGATTGAATCGATAGCATATTCATTTTTTATAAGCTGCGGAGTGGATTTATTATCTGATTTACGGACATAAGCCGACGTCATTGTGATGATAAGCTTTGTTGATTTATCCTGGAGCTTTTTACGTTGAACAGGAGTAAAGCGATCATCGGTCAATTCTGTCTTGCTAGAACGTGCGGATTTGGATGGTTTAGATCCAGAAGAACCACGAATACCTGCTTTACGCACTAAGGTAAGTGTAACTGACATTCCTACAGTTGTCTCGCCTAATGCGCTAGTAAGTTGAGGATAATCAGTTACCTTAACATCGAACTTATCAATGTCATAGGCATCTGAATTCTTCTCAACAAGACCAGATAAAGCTTTTACGGCCTTAGCCTCAATATCTTTGTGGAGTTGGCGCTGGCCGGCAGCAGAATTTAAAGAAACTAAAACTTTCATCACCTACCTCGCCTTCATTATTTGGGAATGTAAGTGTTGGTTACTTACATAAGCTGGATTGTCCACATGGCTACACTCAAAGCCAGTCGCATCATGGCAACGGCGATACACTAACAAGTCCTGCAACGAGTAAGGGCGTTTACCCAGTCGAGTATGCTGACAGAAGTGTAATGTATCTTGGGTAGTCACATGGCCACAGAAGCTACAGGTGTATGAAGTGTAATAGAAGCCAACACTGTGAGTATTCACTTTGTCGGTCAGAATTTCATTACACAGTTTGCTGTCACGCGAACGGTCGTAACCAAGTAACATCATAAGCTTAGCATGTTTACCATGAAATCCAGGAAGAGCTTTAACATAACTGTCAAAGATAATACCTTTTGCTTTGGTATAGTCTTTGTTGTCATGTTCTTTGTGTGTAGGTTTGCCTTTGAATGTTTTATACATCGGCATACCATAACGCGGTTTGAAATCTAGTAATTCCCGCACACTCAAGCTATCGCCGTTTGTGTTAGGAATGTCTGTTATCAGTGCTGGAACAGGAACCAATATGTAGTCACGTATATCAGGACTGATGTTGTACTTCTCAGCCGCAGAAGGAAGCCATGCGTTAATATCAAGCACGACTCCTTCACCACCGCCGACCATACTCGGTTTGACCTGAATCTCTTTTGAAGTACGAGAGAACTGGTTTAGCTCTACAGCTTTACCTTCTCCGGCACTACGGTCATAAAAACTGCTGATGTCAAATGCAGGAGCAAACAAATCACCATCAGCACTACGAGGAAAGTTCTGCATAATTAGTCCGCCGTTAAATATACCTGACGTTCAGTAAGGCGCTGACGCTCTGTACGTAAACGGTTGTTAGGAGTATGGTAATTGCCATCAGTGTCTTGTATAAGAGCACCAATATCACGACCACGATATGACTGCGGGAAGTTATCACGTAAAGCGCACAGGAAATTGTAGAAGCGCTCCACTTCCGACTTCTTCTTGCCTATCCGTGCAAGGAAACGGACTTCAGGCTGCAGGTTCTCTAACAGCGTGACGATTGCCTGGTAGATATATTGGTGCTGCTGTTCATCAGGACGAGTAACGAAGCGCTCTACAGCAACTTTAAGGTAGTTTACGTCATTGTTTAAACGGCCAAACACCGTAGACCGTACGTTGTTATTGTATGCACCCGTAGTAGCAAGAATGTCCATGCACTGCTGCACACGCTGGCTTACCAAGTCCGCAAGCTGAGAATAAGGCATCACTGCGTCCTCAGTCACTACACGTGGATTGATTGTTATTTGGCATTTCATAAGAATTTCTTCTCCACATTAGCCCGTACCCAAGAACAACATTCATTGAAAGTCATAGGGACAGGATGTATTAATTGGACACCAGATTCACGAACTAACGTGTATGGCTGATTTTCTATTCTACCACTGTGGAAAGCAGATTCATCGAAACCATCACGCAGCAATATATGCCAAGCACGACGATTGAATCCGCCTTTATTGCCGTTAGTGTCAAGTGTGCCGATAATACGGTCATTAAAACGTATATCGTATCTTGTACGCTGTGCAAGAGGCAGACGAGCCATAGTTGAATTTACTTTGAATGACAGGCGAGGTCTAACAGCGGATTCAGACACCATTTCATCTGATTCAACATCGTCACTTTCTTCGTCACCAGTTTCTTCTTCGTTTTCTTGTTGAGCAGCAGCAAGCACTTCATCCAAATCTTCTTGGCTGTACTGAGAAGTATCTGGCTTCCAGCCTTCTTCTTGCATTTGATAGATTGCTTGGAAACGAGCAACACGCTCTGCAATGCCATCAAGGTCTTGGTTACCTGCCCACAAAACGAATTCATCAAGCATAACACTGACTGGGTCATTTTCAGTATCGTTAGATTCTGATACCATGTCGGGATCTGCTACTTCATCCAACTGTCCAGTGCCTTCAAGGGCCTCTGAAGGATTTTTGTAACCGAAGAACGCTCCGGCTAACGCACCAGCAACAGGAGCAAGTCCAGCAGCAACAGCTCCGACAGCAGCAGTACCAAGAAGCGTTTTAGTTGCATAGAAGGTTATCTTGTGTGCCAGATACTTACCACGCTGGTGTTCTTCTGTTACACGGTCTTCTTTCTTAGCATCGATATAATTGCCTAAAGCTTTTATGTTCTCTGGGCTAAGGCGCTGGCTGATATATTCAGTGGCACCACGTATATTATTTGCTAAAGCTAAAACGCCTTTGGCCAGACGGCTCTTGACATCAGGCAGCATAGATTCTGCGCGACGGTCTTCTTCCTTTCTGGCCAGCTTTTCATTTATTACTGCAATGAGGCCGCCGGATATAGGCAAGCCTCCAGTTGACTTACGTTGAATCTTTTTGTCGCGTTTATCCAGAGGAACCTTGTCACGATATTGTTTATTCAGGTCCTCAAAAGAAACACTCTTGCCTGAACCTGACGGCTTATCGTCATCTTCTTCAGGCTCACCAGAAGCTCCTGGAGGCTTTTGGTAAAGCTTCATCCTAGAGCGTTTATGTCGCGCTAAGTATGCTTGTTGCTCTTTATACGATTTGCGTCTCCACCACGCAGGAACATCTTCTTGCGATAAGGAGACAAGATCAAGAGTTATTCGCATTTTGAATGTTTTCCTGTTTACGCAGTTCTTCCAAGAAAAACTCAAGATTCTGCTTTAAACGAGGCTCAGCAGGGTTTTTGCTGTAGGCATGATGTGCATACTTTAAGGACTCTGCCTTATAGCCAGCATACCACATACACTCGCTCATTAAATCGTGGGCTTTCCACAGGTCGATACATGGGTCTTTGAATAAGATTAAATTATTCTCCTCCACGCTAAACAAGACGTACAACTGACCGATAGCAGCAAAATAGTTCTTGCTGTCACGATAGAAAAGGGCCAGGTCAAAGTACAAGTCCTTGAAGTTTGGATTTAGTGCCAGCGCAGCGTGGAGATAACGTATGTCGGTTGAGCAATAGAACATTGTACGATATACTTCGACCTGTTGAGCATCAAAGTAACCATGGTCAGCATCAACAGCAGTAGCTAATACATCCAATGCCTCAGAGTATTGACCAGCGTAAAACAGTTCACGGCCATAGTAAAAGACACAACGGTGATCTTTGGGATCGGCAGTGTAATCTTCCTGCAGCAAGTGCATGTACTTACGTTCTTTGGATTCGTCTTTGTGGTGAAGAAGATTCAACCCAGTTGTAACACTCACAACAGATACATTAGCAGACAGAACCTCATGGACCGAGTAACGCCATTCAAAGCCTTCACGACTATGGCCTTTAAGTTGGTTATAGCTTGTTACTACATTACCATTTACATCGCACAGGTTCATGGTAGCATATAGAGCGAAGTCGGGAGAGTACGTAGGTGATTGCTTGAATTTCTCCAGTGAGCTATCTAACAACTCTCTCCAGTCTTGCTCATAGAACCGTTCGTCCATATCCAAGAATACAAATGCGTCGGCATCTGTCGTAGTTTTGGCATAGTGCATTGCATAATTACGGGCAACATTAAAGCGGAACGGCTTGAAGATAGCTTGAACAATTTCAAACTTGTCTTCAAGCCCAAGTAAGGTAGCCTGTTCTACAAACAAATCTATTGTATTGTCTTCACTTCCAGTGTCAACAACTCTTATATAATCGGCATGTTTGGCACACTCTAAAAATGTGCGTACATTGAATGATTCGTTTTTGCAGATGGCATATAGCGCAACTTTCATAACTTGTTATCCTATTAATATTTTACCTGAGCGTTGCCAGTTGATACCAAAATGGTTTTGAACACGGATTGTTTGACGTTCAACATACGAACGGTCAATGTAGCTGTAATATTCGGTGCGTTTAATACGTGGATAGTTGAAATACTCTATCCACAATTCAGGGAACTTGCCTGTTGGAATATAAGGAGCGTTTGTACGTTCATCGATACCAACAAGATGTTTGTCATTACGGAATGTACGAGCAGGCAATGTTCTACCGTTGTCGATATAGCTGACGCTGGTGTAATAAATATATGCCCGTGTCTCATGCAACAGCCGTGTTTTCTGAACAATGTAAGGAACGCCGTCGCGCATTTCCAGTTCAGGACCACGCGTGTACCACTTGAATACTTGATAACGTCCATTAACGTAACCAGGAGCATTCGGTATCATGCGTATTGTCATGCTGCTATAGTAGTTGCTATCACGACCAGGATAATACACATCCCTTGTAGGAGAGTATATCTTCCATTCAGGTAAAAACGGCTGCTGTATGTTAACAAGCACTTTGCCGTAGTTGGACTTCTGAGTACCGTTAGAAAACTGATAGTTGAAACAGTCTTGCTCTGTTGTTCTATCTACGTTTGGAGTGTACACGAAACCATTCTTGTACGTTGATAGTCCAACTATGCCTTTGCGGCCAGGTATTGCTAGAATAGGATCTAGCAGCCATCCACGCTGTACAGGCATACGGGCAGGAACTATAGTTGGGTCAGGGCTAGTATGATCGGGTACTGCATCTGGGTCATGGTCGTAATCGTAACGAGCGCCTTGACGCCAATGTTCAACAACAGGTATTTCTACCTTTTGTCCTACAATAACATTGACTTCAAGGTCAGGTGCGAAGGGTACATGATGACGCCAGTAGTCAGTAGCAATTACATGACTTCCGTACATTAAGCGCCTCCTAAACGTGCCTCTAACAGTTTGTGCAGTGCTTCAAGGAATGGACGCTGCTGCTTAGGAAGACGTTTCATAGCACGTTTGTAATCGAACCACATACGTTCACGCCACTGTTCTGGGAATTCCATATGTACTTCATCAACACGCATGGCATACACTGTGACTTTTTGAGCCACACCAGTAAAGCCTTTACGGTAGTTGTAGCTGCCCAGCTTGATACTGGCTTTACCTTTAAGTCCGGCTTCTTCCCAGGCTTCAACTAAGGCACTCTGCTTCTTGCTCATGCCTTTTTCTTTCTTGCCTTTTGGAATACCCCACTTACCACTGTGACTGCTGCCAATCAACATATACATGATATGGCCATCTTCAATGCGATAAGGTATCACACCTGTTTGCTTACGCACACGTTCCATCGGGTCAATTTCAACTGCGGAAGTTGATTCCAATGTCTTCAAATTTAATACAAGTTTCATAATCAGACCTTATACTTTTTGCGGAATGCTTCCACAGTCATAACAGGGATACCTTGATCTTCTGCTTTTTCAACAGTGGAACTGGAGAAGCCGAGTTCCTTCACAAGGACAATATTTGTATCTTTACGCATCGATTGAACTACACCACCGTTCTCAGCAATACGTGCAGTTAAATCGTGGTCACGCACACCAGTGTAAGTAACACGGATGTTTTTCAACTTAGAACTAACAACAGTCTGTTTTACCTTTTTGATTTTAAAGCCGTACTTAGTAACAAATTTCTGGAACTTGGGAAGTGACTCAGCGAACGTATTAGCTAACTCGTTGAAGCCATCTAACGCTTTGATTTTTCCACGTATCTGAGCTTTAGATAAGTCCCATCTGTGGACATCTGGGTAAGCGGCCTCTATATCAGCCAGACGATTACTGAACCCAACAAACATACCACTGGCATTAGCCAGTTTGCTGAATGTAAGCGAATCCAATGCTTTACGCAGTGAGGTCAGATACTCTTGTCCTTTGCGTTTTCCAAGACCATCGATAGCCTCGAAGTCTTCTATTTGCAGATCAAGGAAATCTTGAAGGCGCGTGTAGCCACTATCAAAGAATTTCTTGATTGTGTTCGCTTTGAAACCGTCCACACCTATAGATGTAAAGAAATGCTCAAACATCTTGATGCGTTTGGTGCTGTCTTTGGCATCGTCGGCATAGAACTCGACACCTTTTTGTGAATAGTTCATGTTGGGCAAATCAGGCTTTTTAGCACCTTTCAACACAGACACAACATAAGGTATTACTTGTCCACTACGCACGGCTTGAAGAACAGCGCCTTTACCTATTGGGCGTGGCTTTGTTCTCGCTTTATCTTCTTTGCTGCCTTTCAGATAGCCGTTCATGATATAGAAGGCATTGTGTCCAGTGAAGTTACTTACAGTAACACCACCGATGCGCGTAGGCTTAATGTTGATAACAGGCTTGATTTTACCTGTACGGCTTACTTCCCAAGTCACACCTGTACAAACAACTTCTACCATACTAGCAACGCTGTTCTCTTTAAAGGAGACGGCGTGCTTTGGATTGGCTACTGTTACAGGGTAATACTTGTCCTGCTCAACAACAAGTCCATCTATTTCAAAACGACTTGCTTTGATTCGCTTGGCAAGATGTGCGCTGAGTGAAGCTTGGTCAATCGTTTTGAACGTCTTGTATGGAGGTACTTCAAATCCAAGTGACTCAAGATACTTAAACTGTTCGCTGATTGGCTTCTTGCTGTTTTTACCTTCAAGAATACGGAAAGCCATAACACTAAGATGCTTTGTATAATTGGCATACTCAGCATAATCTTTGCTGGTCGGAAGCTTTAAAATAATACCACCGGCTGCATTTCGGACTGCTGTAAATTTGCCCCCAGCATCTTCATGCAAGTGCTTATCGAAAGTGTCAACAGCCGCAAGTATCTCGACACGGACAATGAAGCGATCTTTAACGCTGATACGCTTTGGTATTTTTAAGTTAGCCAGCACATGCGAAATGTCTTGACCTTTAGTGCCGTCACCACGAGTGAAAACTTGGTTGGGCTTGCCACCGGTATACACAATCTCACCAGCCATTCCATCTTCTTTATCACTGACAAAATAAGGACCTGGGTACTTTTTAGCAAACAAGGCAATCTTTTGCTCGGTCTTTATTTTAGTCAAGCTGGACATAGGAACAGGCAGAGGAACTTCAGCGCGTTTGTTGCCTACTTTAGCTCCTACTTTTTTGAGTCTTACTGACTTAGGAAAGCGTTCGCCGTATATTTCCATAACACGGTCAAACACATCATCAGTAAGGGGCTTTTCGCCACTGTTGTAGTATTTCTTGTCAATGTAATCCAGTGCTTCATCCAATACTTTACGGGTCAGCGTCCATGCTGATTCTGGATCGCGGGTCAGTTTGTTTACAAGAGCTTTTGACATCGCTTCTTTTCCAAAGGGTTCTTTAATACTGATTTACAGTGTCCTAGCTCACAATAGGATCGGAGGACCGTTTAAACTTAACTACGTCAGCCTGTACGTCTTTGAATTCCTTAGGAGTAAGTTTCCTGACGATCTTAACAGAGTCAACAAACTTAGCTTTCTTAGTCGTATCAATGCGTACAGTGTGGTACTCGCTAGGTTCATTGGTCAAGTCATAGACTTTGTACACGGTGACGTTGTTGTTTGCTGGAAGTGGATAGATGTCAAGGACCACGAACTCACGTTGCTCTGTGGTATCTTTGTTGAAGACAACCACATCACCTTCCTCTGCTTCTGCTGATTCTTCTTCCTCTTCAGGTTCTTCCTCAACATCAGCATCCTCTAAATCCGCGCCGTCTTCATCGTCCTCGTCTGAGTCTTCGTCGCCGGCATCTTCTTCATCCGTGTCAGTATCTTCTTCAGATTCTTCATCCTGTTCGTCCGTGTCCTCGTCGGCGCTTTCTTCTTCCTCTTCCTCAGAGTCGTCAGATTCTTCGTCATCGTATTCCAATTCAGATTCATCTACTTCTTCCTCTTCTTCATCGGAAGCATCGTCCTCTAAATCTTTGAGGTTAGCCTTACGGGCTTCAGCGCGTTTCTTGTCGATAACTTGATCTAACAAGGACAATGGGTCAACTTCACCATCAGATAAACTGTCCACAGCTGGATCAAATTGGAATTGTTCAGTAGGACCGGATTGCTCCTGTGGAGTGTCCAAATCAAGGTCTGTATCAAGGGCATCGTCATCAAATTCCACTACTTCTGGAACATCACGTTTCAGTTTCTTTTGTTGTTCTTCTTTTTGAGCCTTTAACAGCTCTTTGAGTTTTTCGTCTGTCATAACAATCGGAGTAGATCGGCGCTTGGATTCCTTGATTGCATAGGCAGCGGCCGATTCTTTTAAACGCTGTTTTTCGTCCAAGCGCTTCTTACGAGCTTCGGCACGGGCCTGTTTAGCAAGTTCGCGTTCTTTCTCCTGTTGTTTTTCTTTTGCTTCACGATCTTTAGCCGCAGCTATTTCACGTGCCTGACGTCGTTCAGATACGGCCTCACGGTGATTCTGCTTTTTGTTATTGCGGCGAATCTGTTTGAGTTCTTCGACAGTAAACTTACCTGTAGGCCATTTGGTCTTAGGTAAGACTTCTGTGTTCTCAAGCATCGGGCCCCAAGTATCAGGATTTATTACCCAACGGCGGCCTTCAGTATCCATATAAATGCCGCCCTTTGTAGGAGCAACATAACGGACACCGAACACATCTCCACGATTAATAACGTGGAACAAATCGCGTGTTTTGCCTATCTTCAAAGGCTTGCTGCCAGTGTATTTACGCCACTGATAGTTTGCTAAATCCACACCTTTAGTGCTTTCGTCGTATAGCTTACGTGCTGGTTTGAAGTAATCAGAGTCCCACGCACGGCGCTCAACAAGTTTAGTTCCTTGTAAGTTTCTTGGAGCACGTTGTCTGCCTTCACGGACATTAACCAGTTTAGGCTTTTTGATCTCGTCACTGCGAGAAGTCAGGAATTCCATTTCCTCAGGTTCAATTGTGAAATTGACATGATACAGGTCAGGCAGTATGACGTAAAAACGACCGCCTTTGATAGGCCGAATACCGTACACACTACCATTACTGATCTCAGCAGCAGATCCGTGGGTTACCAACTTACGTTTGGTACGTCCACTGTACTGATACCAGCTAAACTTATCCAATTCTTCAAATTTGGCTGATAACGCCACGAATCTAAGCATTTCAATCTCCTATTATCCGCCGTGAATATAACCTGCTGGCGGGCAATCGTTAGGGTTACACAAGTTGGCGCATTCTATTATCAATGTCCAAGCCCAGCCTTTCTCAGGTACTTGAATAGTGTAGAATGTTCCGTTAACAGCTCCCCAGGAGTAAGCATCTGCCACAGCATCAGCATGAGAAGCAAAATATCCTGGATGTAGCTGGTTAGGTTGTGGCGTTCTTTCGTATTGTTTGAGGAAATACTCAACATCAGGAACAGCTAGTTCGTAAGAAGTACCACGAGTATCGTTATCAAAGATGCCGATATTCGCAATTACTTGATTTGAACCAACAGTCAGATATTCAAGATTACGATCCGCAAATATGGCTGGATTTGGGCCAACCTCATAAACAGGGCCGTCAGCAGTATTCTGTCCAGTGTCTCCATCATATGGATATTGAGGACATTTAACTAAGTATTCCCATCGTGTACCGTCGCTGCCTGTCATGCGTACCATACAGGCAGTAGGGCGACCGTTTCCTGGACCCGGATAATAGAAAGCAAACTTGCCTTCATATGATACAGGACCACCAGTTGTTAGAACTAAATTATTGTTATAGAATACTTCCATCTGGTCCGGAGCACCAAACATATTGTACTCTATTTCAACGTATCCAGGCACTGGGCCTAATTCGTGGTATTTCTCAGTGATACCTGTTCCACCAGAAGCAGAAGATATACCACACGAAATGACTCCTATATCACCAGGATCTGGAAGTACGATGTCACCCTGTTCGATAATAACGAACACACTACGTACACCTTCATGGTATCCTGTAGCACCAACTTCAACATCACGGACATTGTCTGCGAAATATTCGTTGGATGTACTATGGATAGCTTGATCACGAACAACAGAAAGCTCTTTGCTACCAGCCACTATCTCATAGTTTGCATCGTATGATACGGTGGCAGGCTGTTGCTCGTAAACGTATTCTGGTGTAAACACAACTTCCGCAGGAGGAGCAGCCCATTCGTATTCAGGAGTATAAAGCACTTCTTTTATAGGAGGGGCAACCTCTACCTCTGGGTTATTTGTAATGAACCACGGATGCGTGTTTGTCTCATACGCAGGCATGAACGTAGGAGAAGCAGCGTAGTTGAACACTTCTTGTTCACGCATATAAACAGGAGTGTAGCTGACTTCAACAGTAGTGTTCACCAGATAATCAGGAATATTAACAGTTACCCAACTATCGGTATAAACTATTACATCTATCGGCAGTGAAGGTACAGGGTCCATCGCAACGGATTCGTAGAATGCGAATGTATGGAACTCATACTCACGTGGGTTATTCACAACAATTTCTGAGGACTGTCTGTTGACAATGAACTCAGGCAATTGCGAAAACACAACTTGTCCATTAACAAAAGCATTGACTTCGTTGAAATACGTTTGTACTTCATATCCCGAAGTTGGATTTACATAAGCACCTTTGTTAAGGTCAGTGACATACTGGGCATTAGCTGAAACGCCGAATGTGTAATTCGGTTCAACTTCAATCAAATTGGACCCAGATGTTTCTACTTCGGAATCAAGTGACGTAACCAGAATATGGGAAGTATCAGCGTATACTTCGGCTGATGCACTAGATAATACCGGAGCTGAGGTTGTTTCTGCCTGTCTTGGATTGTCTGCGTATAAATACCCAGTTGATCCCACTTCCGCACTTGGAGCTGTAGTTGTTACAACAGGAGCATTCCAGTTGTCTGCAATGTCGTAATGTTCAGGCAACGTGATTATGTTGTTGGTATAAGTGTACTCATAACCAGAAACGATCTCACCTTGCGAATGGCGCACATCGTAACCAACATCTTCTAAGTCATAAGTTTTGATTGTCCAGAAACCTTTACGGGCTCCTATATAAACAGGGAACTTGTGTAGAGTTCCGTGGTCAGGACGACCAAAACCTTCAAGTTGGATAGTATCGCCTCTACTTACCTCAACAGTGTAATAATTGTCACGCAACAAGACATCACGCCAATCAAGTTTATTTGAACTGAAAGGCAAACGTACACCATTTACTATAGCGCGTGTGTTATAAGGCAATCGTAAATCGATTTTGACATTGTTTCCTATACCGTTGAACGTAACGACATCAGAAAGCAAACGGTCTTTGATACTCACACCATCGATAAATCCAAAATCAAATTCATCAGGTATGTTATCACCGTCAGTCCAAGCTATAAAACTGAAGTTGCGTAAACAACTGTGAACAGGTATGTGGTGAGGAGCATCGTAATTGTACGTTGTTTTAACTCGAATCTGTATACCTGTTGTATTAGGCAACAGGACAACAGATCTACCTAAGTTTTGGCCACTACGAAAGAATGTAGCTTCAAAGATGTCGGGTATAGTTAATTCGATTGGATCGAAGTAACCGCCAGACATAGTTATGTCACTATAGACATAAGCTCCTAGAGGACAATCAAACTTCTGACCGAACTCTAATGTAGGTAAGTACGGTGGATTCTGTGGGTCTATTACACTTGGTGTGGATACCATGAATGGAGCTTGAAAGCGTCCTTCAAAATCCAACAGTCCTACTATATTAGAGCAGTCTGTCGGAGGCGTCAATACTTCAAGTGATACAGTCTGTCCATTCTCAAGCAAGTGAGGTTGTGTAACAGGGAACCCATCGATGAATATAGTTGCATTCGGTGAAGTAACCTCTACAGGCCTATCAAGGCCAGATACAAGAACACCGTTACTCTGAATATAGGTATTTGTCGATCTATTTAACTGAGACTCAAACACCATGTTGAAAGGCACAATCTGCTGATTATCCGCGTATGCCTCTAAATGGAATACTTGCTGATCTACTACCAACGCTAACACAATAGGTATGTGTAAGTCGTAGTCGTATGTGTAACCTATAGATAATACGTCATTGGTGGTTACAGTCGTAGGCGAAGAAACAGGACTACCGTTCTTTAAAAGCGTAGCGTATGTATCTGTAGGAATTAACGATACGTTCAAAAGCTTATTAGCCGATATTACAGCGATTTCACCAGTGGCGCCAGACGACCCAATAGGAACGTCTTCGACATCAACAAACTCAGTGCTGTCCAATTCGTAAATCAATGGGTCTGTTGATATTTTGCTAGGTAAATCTGGGTAGATGTTACCTACATAAAGAGAGCCTGTAGCAGCAATACCAAGCGCAGGGAAACCAAGATCAATATCGCGGTTTATAGGACCACGAATATGAAGTTTCTTAGTTTCTGTATCAACCAGATACGTGCGTCCATCAGGAAGCATGTACACTGTATCAATAAACACTGCATTGGGTATAGTTATTTTAGATACTGCAAACGTGGTCATATTGATCACACTTGCATTACCGGCAATACCATGTGAGGCAAGTACAGTATTGGAAGTTAGATCATAGTGCATTGACCTGATAGGATCATCAGTAGCAGCAACAACGCTGTCGATAGTATTGACCAAACCAGACTCAGTTGCAAAATAAACATCGTTTCCTACAGGCACAATACCGAGTATTATCTCTGTTAAGGTGAACTCAGCAGGAGAACTTACCTCAAGTGTCTGTAGGTTGAAGTTGTATCGTGTGTACTTATTTGAATTCAATGCCGATACATATAAGAAATTGCCGTTATGTGCTATGTGAGCTGGATTAACGAAGTTGAAACTGGATGCGACAGAAAACGTGTCATCCAAGACAACAACTTGGTTATCTTTATTGAAAGCAATTACTTGGCCGATCTTAATAAAATCGGAGTCGTATACACTCAGCTCAGCACACGGACCACCGCCAGCAATAGTCTTCAATACTGTGTTTGTGGAAGTGTTAAAAACAGTTACGTTATCACGGTGATAATCAAGGACAACTACAGCATTAGTGGCTTTACCTGATACAGGTGCGCTGTCAAGATCGTAAGTGCCTTCAACAACGCCATCAGCATTAAGTTTCACGATAGAGCGATTTGAGCCTGCAATCCAACCGACATCTACCGGAGGATCAAAGGCAAAACGAGAGTCGTATCGTGTATCATAACTGAAGGTTTGTGTATTCTGTGTGACTACTGCAAAATAACCAACAATCTGGCCATTGCTTCTAACGATAGCGTGTGCGCTTTGGCCATTATCATTAGGGCTGCTCAACTGTATGCAGATGTTGTCATCAGGGAATACTCTGTGCGAGGTTCCTACAGGAACATCGTTTACATATAAAGATCCCCGATCAATAGAAATGACATCACCGTCAATGCCTGTGTTCTCAATAACAATCTTGTTAGATTTTACGGTCTGTCCAGGAAGTAAATCGGTTCTGGACTCAAAAACTAATAACATAGGCTTCTCCAAGAAACAAAATAGGCGCCACTAAGGACGCCTATTTATTGGTAACGGAGCTTGGGTTATGCGCCGATGCCTGCGCCTTTCTGTAACATCAAGATACGCATGCCTTTGTTCTGAGCGTGGTTAGCTTTCAGAGCTTTGAAGCTGCGGTCTTGTGCTTCACCGTACTGACGCACGTTAATGTCAGCGAACTGACTCACAACGTCGGCCGATACGTAGGCAATCATATCCAATTCGTGAGGATATGCGAAGCGCTGTGTATTCAGGCCTTTCATCATTTGGATAACCAGCTTGTTAGATTCGCTGATAGAAACCTGCTGTACCATGTTGATGATACGATTGCTATCTGCTGTATCAACAGCAGCAGCCACCGGGAATGTAGGAGCATGGACATCGCTTTCACGTACCACGAAGTAGTAAGCATCGTGGTAGCCGGCTACGTTCAAGCTGTCAGTTTCACCGCCAGGTAAAGTTTCTTGCGGAGAAGCACCACCACCGACCATAGAGAATACACAGAACAGAGGAGCTTTACCTTTAACGTCTTGGATTTCATTACCGATGATAGTAGCGCCGGTGTCTTTGTTAACCATACGCTGAATGTTCCACCAGTGGAAACGGTTACCTGCACTGTCGTATGCTTCAGTCCACAGACAGAACGCAATGCCGTGGTCGCTGATAGATAAGCGATATGACAGTGGAACTGATTGACGATCCATTTTACCCGGACGCACGTCAAAGCCAAAATGCTCATAGCGCCATGAGTAGTGGTTTGTTTCACTTGGCGGATCACCATCGGCTGTATCCATGTGCGGAGTAGTAGGGAACTTGCCCCAAATATAACTACCACGTGCGCCTTCATATTGGCTCAATGTAGTCAAGAGGCCAGTCTTACGGACGTTATTGTAAGCAGGATCATTCGCAGGATCAAACGGCTGAAAGAAGCTCGTCGCTACCTGGAAGTCCTGACCATCAGAGATAATGTTTGTAGGAGTACAAGCATACCAACGGACGGCTTGCTTGTCGTGGTCTATTTCAATAACAAAGCGCCACGGTTGGCGTAACAAATAGTTTGCATGGCCTGTATCAGTGTCTTCTACAGCGATAGGATCGACATCTGTTGTAGGAGCCATCAATACTTTGGTGATTGTATCGTCAACAGTCACTGGACCACCTGACGGGTTAGCAGTACCATTCAAGCTAAGGACTTTAAAGCCGTTAGCTTGCATATCTGTAACCAGCGCAGCAGCCAGAGAGTTGATTGACGTATAGTTGTGTCTTTCTACGGCGAAACCCATAGTCATTTCCTCTATTAATTAATACCAGAACCTTGAACCATTAACAAAACACGCATGCCTTTGTTATTAAGGCTATTCGCGTTCAACGCACGATACTGCCGCGGCTGTCCGAACATCGTGATTGATTGTACGGATTTATGCGACAACACATCAGCACTTGCATAGCCAATCATATCCAGTTGGTACGGGAAATAATGACGTTGCGTATTGATGCCTTTAGGGAAGTGCATGATGTAGTTTCTGTTAGGCATCACACCGACTTGTTGTATCGGGTTAATGAACGGGAAACTATCAGGCGTAAGAGCAACAGCACTTAATGGAATCGTAGGAGCGTTGATGTCTTCTTCACTTACTACGAAATACATAATGCCGTCAGGTACAACAGTATTTGCATCAGCGGTTCCACCGCCGTTCTGGCTGAAAACACAAATCAAAGGAGACTTGTCTGTTACCAGTACAGTACCGTCATCTTTAACCAAACGCTGAACTGCAAACCAGTTAAAGCAATCACCAGAACTGTCGAAGTTCTCCGCCCACATACTAAAAGCAATGCCATGATCTGAAACAGACAAAGCATAGCTAAGTGGGATTGCTTGTTGGTCCGCTAAAGGCGACCAGCATGACCAAACACTTGCTTCAACCTGAGTTGATGTACGCGCAAAGAAAGCATGTGGCTTAGTGACGCCTGCAGTAGTTACTTCAGCGATATTGTCTTTTGCTAAGAAGCCAGACTGACGTCCAGGACCGTACTCAGCTACGCGAATTTCACCGGACAGGTCTTCGATTATCTGTGTTGGTGTACATACCCAAATACGGATGAAATCACGATTCTTTAATGGGTCTTGCTCGTCAGAACCTGAACCATCGAAAGCATGAATCACAATACGCCACGGCTGACGACGGCTGTACTCGGGATGAGAAACATCAGTTGCTTCAACAGCAAGTGGGTCTACTTCATCCGTAGGAGCAAGCACATAGTAGCTGGTAGAGTTTGTGTGATTTGGTGCTGTGCTATTTGCAAAGACAGGAGACCCGTCAGTAGTAGCACTAAAGGCCTTCAGCAATTCAAATCCGCTGGCCTTTAAATCTGTCACAAGCTGGCTTACCATCGATTGAACGTTGGTAAGCCCAGTCCTTAAATAATGACCGGGCATTGTTACTCCCCTTTACTGTAACGACAAGTACATTATATCCACAGTCGGATTAATGTCTATCGGGCTGAGGTTAGTTATACGGAAATGCTGCAAGCTCGATACAGGTTCTTCCAAGTTTGCAAGTATAGAAAAGCGACGGAACTTAGTTTCATCACCGTTCTGATACTTGATACCTTCATCGATCAAATGAATTTCATCACTGATAAAAGTATATGGGTTGTTGTCTGTACGAACAGAAGTAGAAAATCCCTCAAGTTTCATATCAGGAGTATTCACTTCTACATGCAATAAAATTACAGAAGGTGACATATCTAACGAAAAGTCATGTGTGCCACCTGGTGCAATTGGATTGGCTGTTGTATATTGTACAGTCGACCGAGTACCTTGCTTTAAGGGCAGATCTTGCCATAAAGGTGTAAGGCTAATCGACGTAGTAAGAACCTGTCCTGCTTTCGTAGGAGGCGGTACTATAAAACGTGGGTCAATCCTCAACAGATTCCCTATAAGTTGCAGTGGGTTCTCAGGTACAAAATCTATACCACCACCAAAATCTAACTCACTCCAAGTTTCACGATCATCCTCAAGCTTATAAAGCAGTCCAGTTTCAGCAACAGAACATACCATACCAGGCTTGCGACTATCGTAATCTTCAAAGAAAGCTAGATCTTTTGCAAATTGAGTATAAGCATCACGGTCGGCCAGGGTCGAAAAGACCCTGAAGCCGCCTTTTAAATACTTATCATCAAGGATATAAGGAATCCACTCAGACGAAGGATTTATAAAATCATCGACTATGAGTGGCATAAATACTCCTATTATTGTACGCCAGAGCGTGGATCAGAAGAACCATAGTTAACAGTGTATGTGCGAGTTCCAGTAAACGGGTTACTCTGACGATACACATAATACTCGATTCCACCTACCCATGCAGATATTACAGGCTGACCTGTAGCATCGCTTATAGAGATACCTGCACCATCGAACTGGCCAGCTTGACCAGATTGGTTAACGATATACAGCCAACCCCACGATGCTGGATACATCATATAAGCATACAGAGTTGTCGGATCATTAGGAGCACCGTTAACTGTAGTAGCGGTAAATTGCTCACCGTTTACACCAGTCAGTGGCTTATCCAACAAGTCGTAGAACGATGCGTCTTGGTAGTCAGTAAGTAAATTGACTTTAGGCGCATAACCCCAACGTGGTGTAATACCAGCAGGAGGAGTAGTGTCTGTGATATTAATCACATACGTTGCATTCACTGTGGTGCCGTTCATTGTCAATGACGCAGCCAAGTTAGTAGTCTTATTACCTGAGACATCAGGCAACGTGATTGTAACTTTATCAGCGGCCATTGTCACGCCATTAGTAGGAGCAACAACAGAAGCAGTTAGGCCAGAATCAGCACTCACGTTGACCCAAGTACCAACAGCATTGCTTAGGCGAGCTTGGTAGATCATTGTGATATTCTGATTCTCGTCGTGTGTACTTGTGTTAGTCCCAGCACTTGGGTTAGCTGCCAGACGAATACGCAATTCAAGAGGCGTGATAACAATATTCGTAATGTTGAATATGTAATCTGCCTGCAGTGTTGTGCTACCGAACGTGAAAGAACCACGCAATGTAGAGCTTACGTTTGCACTTACATCAGGCAACTGGACCTGAGTCTTAGTAGGTAATGTTACACCGTTAGTAGGAGCGACTATGGCCGCTGTTACTGCCGGGTTAGCACTAACATCTACCCAAGTGCTTGGAGCATCACTGAACTGTGCTTGATATACAACGGCAATCGTTTGATTCTCGTTGTGTGTACTTGTGTTAGTCGTAGCGTTAGGAGCCGAAGCTAAACGGATACGGAACGCATTCAAGTAGATTGTTGTGTCACGCATTGTAACTACATAGCTGCCTGTTTTGGTTACACCGTTGACAGTATAGCTTGCGTTCACAGTTACGTTCTGGTTACCAGTCACATCTGGCAGATTTAACAAGTCTTTGCCTGTCAGTGTAGCACCATTAGCTGGAGTACCAAGCGATACAATAAGGCCTGTATCTGATACAGCGATAGGAACGAATGTACCTACAGAATCAGTGTAGTCTGCGGTAAACACTAAGCCCAAGCTTTGATTTTCATCTTCCATACTGGCGTTTGTCGCCGCGTTAGGAGCTTTGGCTAAACGTACCTTGATAGAATTCAAGTACACTGTTGTATCACGGATAGTGATAGTGTATGAGCCAGTTTTGGTCACACCGTTTTCAGTGTAAGTTGCATTCACAGAAACCGTTTTGTTGCCAGTTACATCAGGCAGAACGATTTGTTTGTTGTTGCTTTGTAATGTAGCGCCATTAGGAGTACCCAACGTCACACCAAGAGCAGAGCCGACTGTATCAGGATCCACAGCTACCCATGTACCAACAGCGTTAGTGTAGTCTACGAAGTAAACCAGACCAAGCGTTTGGTTTTCGTCTTCAGTGCTGGACGAGCCTGCTGAACTTGGATCTTTAGCAAGGCGCACACGCAACGAATTGATATACGGTGTAGTATCAAGAATAGTTACTGTGTAACTAGCGTTCACTGTAGCACCAGCATTGGTTAAAGATGCTGTTATGCCCATAGCTTGGTTACCAGTAACAGAACCTAATTGTAAGTCAGCTACACCAGTTAACACTGAACCATGATTAGGAGTACCTAACGCTGCTACTAAGCCAGGATGGTTAGTGACATTGACCCACGTAGTAGGTGCGTCACTAAACTGAGCTTCATAGTACAGTTCAATATCGGTTTCTTCATTGTGTGAAGAACTGTTGGCGTTTGGACCGCCTGCAACACGAATGCGTAATGCAGTAGGCTGAGCTTCAACTTGTTTAACAGTGAACTTCAACTCAACTGTAATATCGACAGTGTTCGGATCAGCTACAATACCAGATGCTGGATTGTGTTTGATATTCAGACGAAGGAAACCAGCAGTGTCAGCACTCACATTACCTACAACAACAGGAATAGTACCTGGCATTGTTGAAGGTGTAGTTCCAACAGGAACTGTAGTGGTAGCTGTCTGCAAAGTTATTGAACGCTCAAACAAGTTGATTGTTCCCCAAGCAGCAGGTACGTTAGGCGCTGAGATAGGAGCATGTTGCACCCATTCCTGAGTAGCTGCACTGGTAACAGAATCGATTGTCTCTATCTGGAACCAAACACCGACGTTAACAGTTGTGTTCTCGTTGTAGTTCAGTGTAGTTGCATCAGCAGGCATAACGAATGTTGCTGGGTCTTGTCCAGCAGGAACAAGTTTAACATCTAACAAACGAGGCGGATTCACGTAGACATCACGGCTTCCTGTTAAATTGCCTATACCAGGAACTGACTTGGTCGCAGTAACTTGTACGCTACGTCTGTATGGCCAACGAGCTTTGTGCTGTTCTGTAGTGTAACGTATGTTCGATGCAGGCAACACGTCACCGCGATAAGCAGCATCAATGTTACCGAAGGAACTAGCAGTACCCCAAGATACGTCTGTACCAGGAACTGTATCACTTGGATCAACAAGTGTGCCGTCCTCTAACACAATCCATGCGCCAGAATCTGGGTCACCTGTCTCAGCAGGGTCCTGTGCAACAGCAAGTGTAGATTCACGTACTGCAAGACTGGCTGCAAGATTCAAGTTGACCAAAGTGACTGGATGTGTATCAGTAACAGTAGCTTCGTTCTCTGTATAAGAGGCGAACAATACACCAGAAGCATCTGCGGTCAGAGCACCAACAGTAGCAACAGATCCAGCAACAGTTAATGAAGCAGGACCAGATTGTTTGTTGAATACGTTGACAGAGGTCTTAGTATCTTCGCTATTATCATTGTACACTACGCGGAACGTGTAGGTCTCAGAAGTACGTTCGTTGATAGACGAAGCACCGATGATTTCAAGCAACATTGGCTTAGGAAGTTCTTTAGCCAAAGCAACGTCCAGAGTGGCTGAAAGTGTTACGCCATTTATGGTAAACGTGGCAGCTAACTGAGTTGTACTGTCCACGAATATTTGGTCCACAACAAGAATCTTCGACGTATCTGTCGATGTGTCTGGATTGCTTGATGTGAAAGTAGCTGGCGTTACGTTAACGAAACTACCATCAGAGAAACCTGCCAACACTTGGTACGGAGTAGTTGAACCGCTGGCAACCGAAGTAGGACCTACGATTTCAAGAGAAGTCAGTTCTGCGATAGCAATAACCTGAACATCCAAGAAAGCACTACGGGTAATACCTTTCTCAGTGTAGCTTGCTTCCATACGAATAGTTGTGCTTGTTTCCACGTTTGCAGAAGTTAACACACCAGACACTGGGTTCAAACTGGCAGCTTCTGTGTTTTGAGTAACAGCCCAGACCTGTGGATCTACTTTACGTGATTCTCCATCAGCAAAGATACCCCAAACTTCATAGGTCTTGGTATTCTGTTCCAAGATAGAAGTGTCGCCACGTATTTCAATGTATACCAGTGAACGGTCTACAAATTGAATTGAATCCTGTTTAGGATAGCGCCATGATGCAATCCATTCATCTGGATTGTTTGGGTTAACGAAGTCTAAGTGCAGCGTCTGACCAGGCAATAACGGGAATGCTCGGTCAACACGCGCCCATTGAGTATCGTTAATCTTGATCATGGTACGTGCATAATCAGGATGTTCGTGGTAGTTCGGATAACGATCATTTGTCATGCGGACATCGTCTTCCAGTACACCGATAGGCTGAACTGGGTCAACAACACCTTCATCATCAGGATCGTTTGGCTGCAAATACGCAATACCGATAGCTGACGTTGTAGCAACAGGCAGATTCTGATTAGGAGACTCAATGCCTATAACAGACAGGTCTTCCAATACGCTTTGCCAGTACTGCGGCTGCGTGAACAGTCCATCATAATCAGCAATTACTTCCCACTCACTGCGGTACGTGAACGATGAATTTTCATGCGATACGCGGCGTAATACTTTACCGTGGTTAACATCAGCTAAGTCCATCGGTATCCACAGAACATTGTAAGGAATACGCGAGAACGTAGGCTCTGTATAAGAAGCTACCAGCGTCCAGACTTCAGGATTGTCTGTGTCAGGCTGAACAACAAAGTCTACTGGGTTAGCAGGGTCGATGCCACGATAAAAGCTGAGCTGAGTATAATTGCTAATAAAATTTTGCAATTCTTCCATCTGTTATACTCCTACCAACGTGCCGCGTACAGTTACTGTGGCAGTGCCTGCAGCATCACGCAAGTCAGCAAAAATTTGATGTGAACCAACAGCACCAACAGTATAAGTGTAACCTGTCAATGTCTGAGTCTCACCATCACGTTGAACACGGACAGTGTTAGGGCGATAATAACCCAAGAAATTACGGAAGCCTGTGTCAGTATCTACAACACCGTAAGCACGTACCAGAATCGTAAACTCTTTAGGACCAACTGAAACACCGTTTATGTATTCCATATTCGTTAGTTCAGGAATAAACAGTTCACAAGTCTCAGGTTCGTAATCGAGTGTTGCTGGGTCACGTGGAGGACCTACGTAAGCTGGAGCTGTCTCATGTATTTCACTTGCAGACAGTTTACGATACTCGCTTTCTTCCAGTGAACGGCCAATAGGTAAATAACCGTCAACAACATCACCGAAATTCATAGTCACGTTAGGGCCGCGGGTCTTCACAGACACAAGAGGCTTCTCTGGGTGCATACTATCATGCAGCAAAGGATAACGTGGATCGGTGTTACGTGGGTCTTCTGCAACTACTACAGTAGGCAAATCAGGATCATCACTGTCGTTAGAGATAGTCATAATACCGCGACGTTCTACTGATGCGATCGGAGGAGCAGCACTCGGGTCAGGCTCTTGGCCTGGCTCGTACACTTGGTCTTCCCAAATGTCTTCAATATGATTCACACGTACCCAAGTGTTCTGTGTTCCATTAGCTGGATCTGTGTCGCGTGTAGTACGCTTGTACAGCTTGCGATACATATGACTTGACTTAGTAAAACAGGCCCACAGAACATTCAGTGGTATATTCTGTACATCATGTGGTTCTTCGTGGCTAACGATAATCAATACCGTTTTACCTAAGACTGAATTTGTGCGGCGTACAAAAGTAGCCGACTGAGGAACTATGTCCTCAATACGCGAAGCAGTAGCAAGTGCTTCTACGAAATCATAGATTGTACTCATTACGCCTCCATATCAATATCGGCTTCAGTAAGCTTGCGCCACTGGGCAGTTCCATCAGAATTCAATAGCAGCATCATGTCCTTAAGAGGATTAGGCTGATCGATGATACTAACAACAGTTCCTTCTACATCCAAAATCGTAGCAGGCTTTTCAGGGTGCTGCTCCAAGTGAGGTAGTGGATCACGGTTGTTAATCAGGCTCTTGTGTCCTTCGCTTATCACACGAGGTGACATAGCGGAAGCAGGTGCAAGATTCAAACGAACCATACCTAGCTCTGGGACAGTAGCAGGCCCTACTGGGTCACCCAAGTTGCCTAAATCTTCAGGGTCATAATACTGAGACTCGAAAACGTCCTCGTAAAAATACAACAGACGCCAGGACTGATTAAATTCTGGCGTCTCCACGTTGCTTTCTTTTGAGGTGCGTTTTAAAGCCTGCTTATAGAACTCACTGGAGCGGTTGAAGTTGATCCACACTACGTTTGCAGGTAATACCATGCGAGTAGGTTCAACTGTAGCACATACCACAGTGATTGTTTCGTTATTGGCTTGGCTACGTAAACGCATAACAATAGGCGTTTCGTCGTTAAGGTCATCAATACCTGCAAGAATATGCAACGAATCAATGAATTCTTCCAAGCGCAGTTCCATAGTTGGTGTAGGCATAAAACGCTCCCAGTTATGCTGCGGTTACATCCGTCATACGGCTGCCTTTCGGATTCAAGTTAAAGCGAACATGAATACGCTTGGTAGCTATAACAGGATCGTAAATCATATCAAGGACCAAATCGTTGTTGGCGATAATGTCCGGGGTATTATTACGCTCGTCGCAGATGTTGCTGTACTCATAAACACCACGATTGTTCTGAATCGGCGTCATAAAGTCATCTGCGGCTGTTTTAACCTGTGCCCGTAAGAAACGGTCCTGCGGGTCAAACAGCTTGTTGGTAGTGAACCGCTTGCTGGCTTTGAGAATGTACAGTGACAAACGAACCACGTTACAATCCTGGAACGAACTGGCACGGTTATACAGTGTGTACTGTGACCAAACGCAGTAGCCCAATCCTTGAGGCAGTTTACGCACATGGTTAACCTGAGCTTCGGATAAGGCATCACGCGCACCTTGGTCGTAGCTGTGGCGTAAGCCAAGTACATTGAGGATACCCACGTTGATACCAGCAGGAGCAAACCACAGGAATTTAGTATTGTCAGTGTACGCCATAACAGTAGCAATGTAGCCGCTGATAGGAACATAAATCTGACGATCCGTAAATTCATCGTAGATAAGTACGTCAGGAGCATAAATGCCGCCGTAGAAAGTATTGGCATTCAATGTCTGACGACGGTAAGTGATTGCATCTGCAACTTGTTGCTTGTCGCTTGGCATATCCAGAATAGCGTAAGCATCGCCACGCTGTTCAGCTACCTGCAGCATCTTGTGGTGGATGTTGTGGTTAGTGTAGCCAGAGTTTACCAAAATACTAACTTCAATACGCTCAGGGTCATTAAACTTATCCCAAGCTTGGATGATTTGTGCGTCAGTAGCACGGGCACCATCTAAACCGCCGTTCATTGTCTCACTGGCACTTGTAACGATGTCGAATACAGGACACAGTTCGTTGTTTTTGAAGCGGATATAACGAGAACGTGAATTGATTACGTCTTCGATATACATTTGATTGCCGTTTTCATCAACTTCGTAGTTACGAGATACTACAAAGCGTTCGGTTGCACCAACGCCAGCGATTAACGCACCGTACCATACACTCACAACAAAGTGGCGAGGATTGTGGCCGTTACCGCGCAGAGCAACACCTTGAGGATTAGATGGAGCAACAGATATAGTGATATTGTTGTTCCATTTACCAGGGTTAGCTGCACAGAAATAGCCCATGATGTTTGCAACACCTGGCTGAGTAGGCAAGAAGCCAACTGTATTCAGTGGATCGTCAACACCTTGAGGAGTATTGGTTCCCTGGATAGTGTTGTTTACAAGTCGAATAACAGGATTTTGTGCAGCGGTATCGTCAACAGTAAGGTAACTTAGTGCTGTTTTTGCACCGTTGACAACACGTAAGAAGTAAGCACGGTTCGCTACTTTCAAAAACTGATTTAAGCTGTAACCAGCGAAGCCGTAGCGTTGTGGATTCAATGTTCCAAACTTGGCCTGCCTGTCACCGGTGTCAGTAACCAGAACAGGTACCCCGACTTCACCCATTTCCGCTTCACCCACAAAGGCAGCCACAGAACTGCTCACGTTGGGTATACGTTCGCTCAAATCAATTATTTTACCGTAGACGCCCGCGGAGGGATTGGATGGATTAAGCATCGATAGTCTCCTAAAGGTCAGTGAAACAGTATTTGAAACTGTCAAATACCATTACACAAAAATTATCGATGCAAGATGTTTAAGATGGGCATTAGAAAAGGAAAAGGCGCCCATAAGGACGCCTAATATCAATCAAAATCGTGCATAGTGAAAAACGAGTAACCGCCGTTCCTGCTTGATTTCATATGGTTGATTTCCATTTTTACTTTATGCAATGTTTGGTACATATTATGACAAGCATTGCGGACAGCAGCATCCATCGAAGAACACATATGCCGTAGCATCATCAACTGGAATCCACCTTGAGATTGGATAGCCTCAATTTCTTGCTGTAACTGGGCTACACGCAATTTGGCGCTGTTGATAGCGTTAATTAAATGGGCACGGGCATCTTCACGGCGAGACTTGACCTTTGAGTTGACATCTTTAATACTCTCATACAGGTCGACTAGGCCTTGATAGTCCGACGCTTCGTACATTTGTACAATTGTAGGCATAAGCTCAATCAAGTACGGATTGCGAGTTCTGTCCGGATGACACAACAGAGACAGCTTTTTGAACAAAGCCTTTAAGGCGCGTTTGGTTGCAGTTGTCTCAGGCTGTTCCATCGCAACAGGTTCTTCTTCAGGAAGATCCTCATGTTCAAAATCCATTTCATCTTCGCCTGCACCAGCATTGAGACTATCCATCTCCTGCTGTTCTTTAAGTATGGCAAGTTCAGACAAAGCAAGCTGGAGTTGAGCATCAGCATCGATAAATTCAGGATATTCCCTGTATGCCTCTATGGTCTTCGTCACCGCTTCTTTTAGATTTTCAGTGTGCGCCTTCAATTGCTTTTCTTCGTTTAGGAGACGCTGTAATGTTTCCTGTGTATATTCATCGTTGGTTTCACCTTCGAACAAAACTGGAAGGTATTTCACAGGAATGAGTTGAGTCATCATAGGACACCTTTGTAATAGGGGCACTAGGCCCCTGCATATGGTTCTTTCAGTTGCGCCACGTTCATGTCAAGAAGGTAGTGCATACGTTGGTCAATAGCAGTACGGTCAACATGCTTTTTAACCCAGCTTAAATTGCGCCCGTTAAGTTCAACTACTTTACGGTGATTAGGCAAATTTAATTTTGCAAGTAAGCTGTTCAGTGCTTCGATATTAGTCATTGTTTTCCTTAACTTCGATACGATAAGTTTCACCTAAGTAGTCGATCCAGATACCATCAGCATTCAACGTCACTTTGATATTGTTGGTTTCCCACATTTCATTGAAAGCAAGCACACAGGTCTTCAGTGTCTGTGGACCTACATTACCAAGTGTGCCAAAGTCACGGACATGCTGTAGCAGTGTACGACCAGACAAAGCAGTTACAGGGAAAGCTGTAGCTATCCAAGAATGCAAAGCGTCTTCTACTAAAGAAAGGTCAAAGTCAGATGCAGCACCTTCTACCTGTCCTTTGTTGTATTTGAGATTGATAGGACCGTAAGCTGCCACTAACTCAACACAAATATCTTTTATCGATTTACCAGAAAGAACTTCCAGTACCTGAACAGGAGTACGGCTTTTGTTGAACAAGCGCTTGGCCGTGTCTTTTGACGCATCAGGCATAGTGAACACATCAACGTCATATTTAAAGCTAAGCAGACCACTAAGCTCAGCGTAGAACTCTGAAAAGCGTTGGTCACTTGTTTGGATAATCGTAGTGATTTCGCGGCGCTGGTTAGTAATCTGCATTTCCCAGTAATGCTCAAACCAAATTTTAGTGCGCTTGGTGTGCTTAACGCCGCGAATTACTTCAGGCTGTTCTTCACGATATACAGGAAGCCATGCAAACTTACGTTTCCAACTACCGATCGGAGTCAATATTGTTGTAATCAAAACTATGTCCTCATGTTGTTAATACTTGGAACCTAGATTCTACAGTTGATTCGCCTACCATATTTCTTATGGCGTCCAATATAGAATGATCGGTATATTGAAAGAAATAGAATGCCATCAGTAGAGGATTGTGGCATCCACGATTTAAACATTTGCGTACATGATTGTAAATCTGCTGGCGCAATTCACCTGAAGCAAGTTCATCTTTGAAAGCGAACATTTCATCAGGACCAAGAGCGTGGTTAGATACAAACAGCACGTACAAGGAACAGCTACGTGTCAGCATACGAAGCAGAGCATGATAATCAACATCATGCTGTCCAGCAAAGAAAGTTGTTATGCGTGGGAGTCGTTGCGAATATTCCGTGATAGCGCACGACTCAATTGCGTGGTGTGAAGAATACACATTGACTATACCAAAATCCAAAGCGGACTGCACAAGAAGATGAGGCTGCGCGGGCATTCCAATCTTCTTGAATGTACGTGAAAGTGTCACGTTTGAATAACCAAACATATTACATTTCCATAATGTTGATGCGATTATCGGAACCCAAACGCACAGCTCCATCAATAGGATAAAACACGCGGCGCATCATAAATGATATTGGGTCCTCACCAGCAGTAACTACAATACGAGGTATGTTATCAAACACATCCAAAATATCACGAAGCCTTTCAGCTTTATGCTGTGACGATTCATCATTTATGTTTGATATGACGAGCATACACGGATTGGAGTCTTTTATTGTTTTGATTTGGTCGAAATCGCCAGAGCCAAGTATTCGTACCCACAAAGGTAATGAACGACCACGGCGTTGTTGAGCTGTTAAATCAGACCAATCGATAGATGCTTGTGCCATGAGGCCGGCTGCATACATCTTGGCGCGAGTGTCAGTAGGAAACGAATTTACTACAAACACTCCATTTTTCTTCAACGGATTCTTAAACAGCTTGTGAGTCACATCAATTTGTTTTTGAGTACCATGGCGCCGGGTAACAACGTCTTTTACTGTAGGTTTGAAATGGGTAACCACTTCATCCACAAGGAAAGTGGCACGCTTGTTAGCAAGCACAAGTCTGTCCATACCACGTGTAAGAAGCAGCTTCTCCAAATCTTTGTCGAAATTGGTCGATATTTCTATAGGAGGACGGCCTTTACTATCTAAGCCATCCTCTTCTATTTCTTTGGCTTTCTTTGTCATAGTGCATATCCAGTTGATATACTATGTATTTACAGTTTAACCCCACCCACTAGCAAATATGCCTTTTGGACGATTGGCCTTAGGCTTAGCTTTCTTGCTTCGGTCATTGCGTTCAGAGCGATAAATATCACTATCATCGTCATCACGATCACGTGGACTAGAACCTGTAGCACCAAGAGCAACTGCCTTCAAGTGTGATTTCTCTGTAGGTTGATGGCCTTCTGCAAGACTGAATTTCCACGTATTACGGAAACATCCCATACTGAGTCCCATACTGGGGTCAACAAAGAATCTGATAAGTGGATCGTTTTTGTCATCGCTTGGGGTACAAATACGTCGGGATTCCTGTTGCCAGTTAGGCTCATTACTCATAGGCATGATGTAATAGAGAGTGTCCCACTTAGGCACGTTAAGACCCAACTGCATCAAACTCTTGATACCAACTACAACACGTACTTTACCAGCACGTGCATCATCGATTATCTGTTTACGGATAGCTTTATTCTTTTTAGTGCCGCCGCCTGTAAAGGCAACAGCTACCTTTTTACCAAATCGCTGATTAACTTGGTCTACAAGGAAAGCAACGTGTTCACGGTAATAAGTAGTTAAGAGAATAGAGCGTCCTTTCTTCAAATCCTTGATGATGTGATCGAGAATGAGCTTGTTGCGTTTGTTGTCCTTAGACAGTGCTTTAGTGGCGTACACAAAGCCTGCAGGACCACTGTATTTGGCACGCGATTTGAACTCAGTCTCATGCACAACCATCTTAGGAACCATAGATGGAGCTTCGACTTCGGCTACAACAGGACCGATCAAATGTGCTGCTCTATAGTGCATCCCGTCTTTACGTTTATCGGTTGCAGTACATCCGCCTTTGAATTTCATTCGACAACGATGAATCAACTTAGAGAATTCTCGTGCGGAACTCCTATGTACTTCATCAATCCAGAGCGTCCCAAAGTTCTTTTGCAGCAACTTTAGTCGGCGTTTGCCATTTGTGTCACTGATGAATGATTGGTAGGTAGCAAAGCCGATCTGGAAGTTCTCGTAGTCTTCTGGCTTGTTCAGGAAACCAAACAACTTTTTACCGTACTTCTCTTCCAGTTTTGGTAAATTGGTATGAGCAGCAATTTCTTCCATGAAGTTTTCAAGGAAGTCTACTTGGTTAGCCATAATAACTACACGCTGGCCAAGTTCGATACAGATTGCAATACTTGTTATCGTTTTACCTGTACGTGGAGGCGCTTTAATCAAGCCATGCTTGAATTTAACCCACTTCTTGAGTAGGTCAACTTGGTAATCACGCAGTTTACCAATAAATTTCACTTTATAATCGAACGGTGCTTTTGTACGCATGTCTTTGATTTTAAAATCGGACAAATCGATACGTAGCCTGCGTTCGATATTAAGACGGTCACCTATAGGGAAAGCCAAATGCTTCTTACCGTCGATAATCTTCTCTTTTGCGAAAACAGTAGCGCCTTTATATCCACCTTTCTCACATTCTCCACAAATATCAGAGTAACGGTCGCGCTTGTAGTCACACATGCGGCAGATTTTTTCATCGTAATCGTGGACAGTATATTCCGCTACTGCATCCTCTGGATCCATCGGAAGCATCTTAATAGGAATATACATCTTGTCACGCACGTAAAGCGTAGGTTTTTTAGCCATGTTATGTAGGATCGAATTTTGAGATTATTTTTAAGGATTCCACAAGTTCACGGACTGCGTATCCACCCTTATCTATATTATCGATATACAGGCGACAGATTTCAACCATCTCCTCAGCATCGGCCAGATATGTATAGAATGGATCTAAAGCAACACGGACAAATGTTTTACGTTCGTCTTTGGTCCTGAGTGACTTCATATCGTTAGAGTATTCGTGGGTGACGTAGTTCTCAAATGCTTCAAGCATCTTACTCAAAGAACTACGAACCTTAGCACACTCAGTTAATATTTCAGTTGCTCTGGAACGGAAAGCGTGGTCGTTGATTATTGATGTGTGGAGCTTTTTAACAAAGTTAGGTGAACCAGCTTTTAGGGTACCTAAAGTACGCTGTTTGTGCATTAAAGCCAGTTCGTCCTTGAATTCATCAAAAGGAAGACGGAAATGCGGAAACTTACGGAACGCCTCAGCTATCCTGATATACCGTTCATCTTTAACAAGTTTACGATTTAAGCGATCACGTAATTGCTTTTCCATATCTACTCCACGACAACAAGATTTGTTAAAGGAGGATGTGCAGGTATAACTACAATACCACCTTCATCATCAGAATAAATGAATACACCACCAAGCCCTTCGGTTTGATGGCCACACATCGTTTCAAGTTTGACATTCTCACGCACATAGAAATGCGTAGGATTGAAGTTCATCTTCTTATTATTTACAATAAACAGGCTACCAATAACATCACCTACAAGGTTGTTTAAAAGGTAGTGATGGCATTCAGCGCTGTAGGCTTTTAAACTATCTTTGTCCACATGCACTTCGCCCACAGGAGAAGAACGCAAGAACAGAATAGCGCTTCTGTTCTTGGTATGATCACGTAGGACAAATTGTCCTACGGTCATGTTGTTAGGCAGATTGAAGTCTGCTCCGTTGATTGGTATCATGCTGTAATGAATCCCACAACAGTAATGTCACCACTATCACAGGAACCTACCATGCGGTAAATCGATGGAGAACCTGCTTCGTTATTGAACACAGAGAACTGAGAAGTGGGTGCATTCTTGATACACTGGAAAGTATCAAAGAATATACGTGGGTCCAACTTGACAGACAATTCTTTGCCGCGGAAGTTCTTTGCTTTGAACTTCTCTGACAATGTTCCACGGTCAGACGAGTGACCGAATTTGATTTTCTCACTGGTGATACCCAGGTCAATAACAGCATTGTCCTTGCCTTTAGTTACCGCAATCAGGTTCGTAAGAATATCACGAATGGCATCAGATGCAGTAAACTCTACAACAGGCTTTTTGAGACTTTCCAGTAACTGGAACACGTGGTCAGTAGCAGTGTCCTGTAAGGGAGGTAAGCTAACAACGATGTCGTCACCGATTATATAAAAGTTCTCACTGTCCATAGCAAAGGCCAAGTCGCCGTTTATAACACGATCCAACATACTGAAAACAGAAGTTGAAACACTGATTGAAAACGGTTTGATGTCACGACGTTCTTCTTTCGTAGGTTTGTAACTTGAGACAACATGATGAATATGCCAGTCATCAGAAGACACAACACGTAAACAAGAACCGTCGTAGGTAATAGTAGCAACACTGACAAAGTTGTCAACGAAGGCACACTTAAGGCGTGTGATACGGACACTTTCTGCGATAGCTCCAAACAACGTATCGTTTACCTTGATACCAGAAGCGGCACGTGCCTCACGATTAGAGTCAATGCTTTCCATAGTAGAAAGGAAACGAGTAGAGTGTCGGTCGGCCATATCCTGCGATACTTTAATCTCACCAGAGAAACGACCAGACTTAAATTTCAACGCGGCTGGAACAGGAGTGAATGTAAGTTCACCACGACCTTTAACCATTGACTTAAGGAAGTCCAAGTCGTCAAAAGTGAAGATTTCGTTAGTGCCTGTACCTGCACCTAAGTCAATACGACAGAAAGAATCGTCACCTTGAGCAGCAAGTGAAAGTGTCTTGCCATTGAACAATACATAGCGACAGCCACTCTGTTTAACTGGTACTACTTGCAACACACGATCTATTGCTTTAACCAGCTTGGCAGCATCAACAATAAATCCGTCACCGGAAGCGGGCTTCTTGGCCTTTTCTTTATTCTTTGCCATTTGCTTTTCCTAAAACTACGTTGTCTGTATCTTTCTTTACAGCAATGGTATAACCAACAAGAGGCAAAGAATAAACCTTTCCTGCTGCTGTAATATTGTTGTTGCTGTCTAAGATTGGAATGATACGTACCTGCGATTCTGGAAACAATCCGTTGATTACTCCAAGTAAGCCTATGTAGCTTAATTTGCCGCTGAGTGCAATTACCTCAGCCGACGATTGTGCCAAAGCGGGACTACACATGAGAAGGTCAGTTGTCAAGGCTGACATTGTAGCTGGGTCAGCCTCGTACATTACGTTGAGTAAGTTTGCAGCCGTGTAAGTTTGTGTATTAACGGTACTGCGTAAATCAGCTTTGAACGCATCACGCAAATGCTCAGGCAAATGCGTGGCGTACTTGTCGAATATTTCCTGTAAAAGCATAAATTACCTCGCAGCCAATGCGGCTTTTTTAGCTTTCTCTACCTTAGAGCTTTTTGAGGATTTCTCTTGTGCTTCACGTTCACGCTGGGCAAGTTCTTCCTTATAAGCAGCTAAGGATTTGAGATTCTTAGGCTTCTCACTGTGGTAACGGTCGATGACTTTCAATTCCTGTTTAGACAGAGGGTTCTTCTTCATGCCAGGAATTTCAATATCGTTTGCCCACAATTGTTTTTGTAACCACTCAGGCATCAGATGGTACTGTTTACGCATAATGAGTTTGGTTACCTTATCCTCATTAACGTCGTAGCCAAGTTCCTCTTTCTGCATTTTAAGAGCAGCGCGAACCAGAGGTTCCATATCGTTGTATGCCCAGCTCCACTTCTCAACATCACGTTCGGTAGCACCGACTTCAATATCGATTTCAGGAGCACTCATAATGTGGTAGCCGTAGGTCTTCTCAACGAATTCCTTACAACCAACAGTCATAGCGTGTTCAATAAACTGAACAGCTAACCAGAACCATTCGTAGTCCACTTCAACTGTCAAGCTGTCGTGTACAGATACGTTTAGGTTCATCTGTGGATATACACCTGTCTTCAGGAAATAGTCGTATTTGTATTTGTCGATTAGACGAATAGCCAACATCATCAAATCAGAACCAAAGCCTTGTACAGGACTGTTAACAGACTGACGCAAGCACTTATTGATTACACTGCGAATCTGTTTGTCCAGCATAGACATACTGGTAATCTGCTTCAGGTGACCTTCGAACATCAACGGCCATAATGTACGACGACGACCTACAGGAGATTCAACATAATAGTTATCACGGGCACCGTTCTTAACAATATCGAACCACTTCAAGCCTACTGGGAAACGATCAAGGAACTGGCCTTTAATCTTGCCGATTTCTTTCACACTACGGCCAGTAGAGTTTGCGAGACCTTCATCGCCCTGCTGGTAAATCAATCCGAATATTACCGTCTTAACGGCATCACGAATCGATTTGGTTACTTGCTCGATTGGAAGACCGAAGAAGTATGCAGCGTTGATTTTGTGAACGTCACCATCTAACTCAATACGTTGCGCTATCCAAGGATCAGGAACAATCTTGAACCTGTCACGCAGTTGTTTACCTACATCAAATACGTCAGCAACGCCTTTGTCACCAGAAATAATTGACCAGCCACGGACTTCGTGTGCAGAGTAGTCGACCTTGATTAACAGTGAACCAGGACGGCTTATCAACAAACGCTTGATGTATTTGGACAATGCACCACGGCTAGGAATCTGCTGTAGATTTGGATCCGATGCAGATGTACGACCAGTAACAACGTCCTGATATGAATATGTCGGACGCATACGGAACGTAGTTTTAAAGTCAAGGTCTTCGCTGTACTTAGTGATAAAGCTGTTCACATAAGCATTGCGAATCTTGTAGGCTTTCTGCAAGTCAGTGTAAGCTGCAACTACTTCGTTGTCGGCATACTTCTTCTGGAAAGCTTTATCAATCTTGCCTTCAGGTAAACCGTTCTTGCGAATCTTCTTGCCTTCTTCGACAGGCTTCAGGCCAAGAACATCAAAGAACAGTATTTGCTTGTGTTCACTCTGGCTCAGGTCAAAGTGTTTGATGTTAACACTGCCGTAAAGGCCTGACTGAGGAACAGAACGACCTGCACTGATAACTTTGTTGGCCTTAGCTACAGCAGAACTGCTAAGAATCTTGTGTTCTTTCTCGTCGATGATTTTATTGATAGGACTATCAGGCATCTTGAGTGAGAACAGGTAATCGATGTCACACAATGCTCCAGTCGTTTCAAGAATGGAGAACGAATGTATCTGGTTACCTACCATATCACGGACCATCTTGACGTATTTGTCGTAATGGATGTCTTTGGCGCGCTTCTTCTGTTTAAAGAAGATTGCTAACGGTATCAGGACGTCGAGACTACAGTATTGCAGTACAGGTTCCGTTAAAGGATTGTCTGCTATGAATGCACGGTTCTCTTTACCGAATGGGTTGTCGTAGAAGGCAAAACAGCCGTACTGGACAGCAAGGTTACCTAAGTTGTAATAACCACTACCAGTAGCAGTATGGAGCAGCTTCATGTTTTCATCGAGAGCAAACTCGCCAGCACACACGTCCCAAACAGGCGCCTTGTAGTACCTGATGTTGAAATTGGTACGCATTACGTTCAAGTCGAACTTAGCGTTGGTATAGATTTGGCATTTATTATTGTTTGCTTGCTCGAAGTAATCACGCAACATATCCGAAATCTTCAACAACTCACTGCCAGTAAATGGGCTGTCTTTGTGAAAGATTGGAATAATGTATGCCTCAGACAAGTCACAGGCAAATTGTATTGTCTGTATCTTGTTGTTTATCCTGTACAGGTTTTGCGTTTCCGTATCTATCGACACGTACTTTTGTTTCGACATATACTTCAGGAGCTTGCGTACTTCTTTGAGCTCCGTAATGTAGTGCGTTTCATAGAAAGGCTTGTAAGCACCTTTTTTAGATACTTTGTACAGGTCAGGTATTTTGTAACGCATCTGGCCACGCTCGAAAGCAGTGACCAAGTTACGTGCTACGTAACCAGACAGATAAATGCCTTCCTTTGCTTTACCAAACAGCGAATTCAGTGAGAGCGTAGGGACAACGGTGCACGTATGCTCTTTATCTTTGTAGGAAAAAGTAGTCTCTACTGATGTACCCAAGTAGTTGGTAAAGTTGCCTTTAGTACGCATCAAAGCCGATGAACACATACTCTGGAACGGCTGCTTGCCAAACATAACTACAACAGTTGGTTTGTAATCAAGGACTGTTTTACGCAAGTGTTTGGCAAAGCTTTCGTTGGCATCAGCACGAATTGAATCAAGCTCTTTGCCGTATGTTTTGAATTGGTTGAAAGGTACTGCCATCCAATCCAAATCTTCTTCACCGAACTCAGCACCGTAATACTGTTTAGCCAGATTACACAGTAAGAAGAAACGCTCACCGTTGCTATCGTGGAACAGCTTCTTGGCAGCTAGATCTTCTGTCGAAATGTGATCCAAAACAAACAAAACCCTGAATGGGGCTTTTTTGTTGCGTTGGACCACAGAGCGTACCCCATAAAGAGGTATTCTCTTGAATTGCTTTGGTGGACGATATGTATTGTCGAGATAGGTAAGACCCATGCCCTAATACTCCTGTTGACGAACTACATAGTATTTACAGAAATAGAAAAGGCAGCTTGTTAGGCTGCCTTTTGGGTTCTTACGTCGGACGCTTGTGTCCATTTTGGTGGTGATTACGATGTTGATTTTGTTGTTGGTTCTGCTGATTGGTAGTCTGGGCAGGAGCAGGTTCTTTGTTTTCAACCTTGGCTTCTTGTACAGGCTGTTCAACAGCAGGTGCAGCAGGTGCGACCTCTTTAACAGGTTCTTGCTGAGCAGGCTTAACTTCTTCCTGCACAGGGTGAGGATCGTAAGTGTCTTTACACACTGACAATTCACCAATCTTACCTTTGATGTAATCTTCAGTAAGATCAACGTGTGTGATATAACCACGTTTATTCCAGTCACGCATAATGCCATCAGGGAACGGACCGTCGTAGCTAAAGGGCATCCCATTATTGGGATACCCAGGATTGAATTTACCACTACATTCAAACCGTTGTTTAGCTTTGACAGTTGCCGGACCCCAAATGCCATCACACTTGCCGTTGTAGTAGCCTAACAGAGCCAGAATTATCTGCTGGCGTTGCAAGACTTCAGGGCTAAATGAGTGCATTTGGTTTCTCCGTTAACGAATTGAATCAAGCGCTTCAACTACAGACTCGACGTTCGTAATAACGTAGCCGGCTTTAGTCAGTTCACGCAGTTTGTCTTTGGCTTGGCGCTTGGTAGCAGCAAAGAACACTGTCATACCTGGATGCAACTGCCACTTAGCAGTAGTGCCAGGAATAGTGTTACCCAATACCTTACGTACAACTGGGTTAGTTGCCAAATCAACTACTATACGCAGGCGGTCATGTAACACGACAGGATATGCCTTGAAGGATTTCTTGTCGGTTGCTTCTTGCTTGCGAGTACGGAAGAAGTTAGGCAGCTTGCTTTGTACTTCCAGAGCCTGTTTAGCATCGAAGCCCATACGACCTGAATCTTCAAACACGTCCATAACCTTTTCTATGCGTTTTTCCGTGTCAGGAGTGACTTGGAATTTAGCTTCGATAAAGTCGATGAACTTGTCGAAGTGACGGTAGTTCTTGAAGTCACAGTAAGCGAACTCACCGTGTGGGATAAACCCAAACTTCTTGAGGTCTAACGAATCAGGATCGTTGTTGGTAGCATGAATACTAATGAAGCCGTTGTATACAGACGGATGTAACTTGAGTTTCATGTCTTTGGTAGGCACAGTTTTGGTTGCGCCTTTTTGTCCAGCAACAGGAACTACTTTATTCACAGCTACAGTACCATCTTTAACAGGTTTCACACGTTTTACTTTTTCGACTCCATCATTCACAGGCTTGCCTGCAACTTTATTGGACTTACGAATTGTCTTACGTTGTGAAGTACGTACAACTTGTTCGCCTGTCTCTTTGTTTGACTTGCGTTTGGTTGCACGGGCCTCGGCCATATCCGTGACTTCCTTCTCCTCACGTTCAGCGGACTTCTCGATACGTTTCTTGGACTTGTCATCCTTGTACGGATCTTCCGCAGTGAAGAAGCGGTCGTAATTTGACGGATTGGCTTTAGTAGCCACAAATACGTTGTCGATACGGTGACGTAATTCTTCATCGTTGGCACGGTAACGTATCTTCACGTTGCTGATTGGGTCAACAGGATCAGGAACACGCTCACCATCAATAGTGACGTAGTTGATAGTGTAACCTGTAACGACACCTGTACCAAAGCCTGTACGCACAGGAAGCAAGTTCATCAACTCGTCCATACGCTCTACAAAGCCTTTAGTGTTTTTAACCCATTCACGGAAACGCACAAGACCCCAACCATCAGGATCAGGAATACGTTGGTTAGGCATAATCGGGAACTGTTCCATGCGTTTGAAGTCACTTGGAATAGCTGGTACGTTCAGATCAATCATCTGCGCTACCGTAGTACGGCGCATTTCAGTGAATTCCTGACGTTCGATAGTTGCCAATGTAGCCTTCGCTTGGAAGTAATCCATGAAGTCGCCCATTGTGTTTAAGTCACGCAGAGTTTCCAAGCTCATTGGGATACGATCAAGTACAATGCCGTTAATAGGCTCGTAGCGTGGATTACCCTTTTCATCGAACTTGGTCTTGTCTACTGTCTTCCACATCAGACGCGCAACTTTCGCTACTTCAGTTGTGTTGTTTGTCATCAGCCAATCGTTGTAGATTACTTCACGTGCCATGTCACCAGGCTTGCCGTTTTCTACCTTAGCTGCTTTAGGATCTGGACGGAAAATACGTGCACCAGATTGCTCTAAGTCACCAGGAGACCACGGAGTATCACTACGAATAATACGGCTACCCATCTGCAGGTTGTGACCTTCAGCGATTGCCTGTTCGTTGGCGACAAGAATATCCACATTCGGATCGTTAGCGAAGTCATCTAAATTCTGCCACTTGTTCTCACCGTAACGACCTACTTCACCGTGGAAGCGGCGAGCGCGGGCTTTGTACTTCGGAGGCAAGTGTTCAAAGATTGCATCCACACAACGAGTGTAACGGCAGAAAACGATAACTTTGCCGCGCATTTCAGGCTTCCAGTTCTCAGTATCTTTATCTGGAGATACATCAGAAGGAGGAGTTTCCTTACGTGCAAGTTGTGCAGTTTCATCGGCAGCTATCGGTAGAGGACGACGCATGTAGTAAGCACCGTTATACCGTACAACATCGTACTCACGGGCAATCATACCGCGTTCCCAATCCACAACAGCACCAGGAGCAATGTTTGTTCCAGCAGTGTACTTACCAACAGTAAAATGTGTATCAAGACGCTCAATCACTTTGCCGATCTTAGCAGGCATGAAGTCAAACTTCTTAATGCCGGCAGCGTCAGCAGCAATCCGGAATGCAGATTCACCCCAAGGGTCAGTAACAAGTTGTTCTACTGCTTGTAAGTAGGTTTGCAGACCAATAGAACCCAATGATGCAAGTTCATCATTGTCATCCATGTCAAGGTCACCGCCACCTTCTTCACCATCAGAAGTTTCGTCATCAGTTTCATCATCACCATCTTCAGAAGAAGTCTTACGCTTGTTCTTAACAGCGTTTTCCAAGTCTTCCAATGTCTGCTTTAACAGAGCTTGGTAAACTTCGCTATGAAGCAAGTTACCTGCGTGACCACCTTCATCCAAATCAAAATCAATAAAGATGTCGATTGGATTAGGCAACATGAATGCCCACTCTTTACGCTTCAGAGTAATAACCGCAGCATATTTGGACAGCTTACTACGAACCACAAGTGGACCGTCTTCGGCTTTCATATCGATGCCTGATGTCTTCGGTGTTTTGTAGATATACGATGTCAACAGTGCGGATTGGCCAACAACGTCAGTTAATACGTCATGTACCAATGTACCTGTTGCCAGACGTGCAAACTGAATGCCGTCCATCGTAAAGACTTCTTTGACTGCTTTGTGTACAACTGATACGTGGTTGGACTCTGGGTCAAACTTCTTAGCTTTGTGCGATTCGTCCATCAAAACATAGTTCGGGTTGAACTGTTTGATAAACTCTACACCGCCAAGTGCTTTAACACGACGAGGTCCGTACATTACACTGTAAGGTTTCGACTTCAGGAAGTTTATACCAACAGCAAGGAATGTGTTACGTGGTGCATTCTTGATCAGGTCTGTCAGACGTTCAGGACCCCATTCTTCAAAGGTCACTGTGGTAATAGGAATTACGTTCCAATTACCGTTAGTCAACATAGCAGTATCTTCTGCCCAGTTTTTACACAGCTTGTCAGGAGCAACTACAACAGCAAACAGGCGTTGACCCATTGCATGTAATTCTTCCGAACAGGCTAAGATGTCAAGAATACCTGTCGCTGTTTTACCGCCACCAGGATGTACGTCAAGGATAGCGTACTTAGGACGACGGCGCAGTGATTTGTGAGCTTTGACTTGGTGAGGGAACACTTTAGCGCCTGACACGATACCAGGAGCAACAATGTTATCCACATCAATAGATTCGTCAGGCATATTGCTTTCGTAAATCTGCTCAGCACGGCTAAAATATTCCAAGTAATTCGGAATGTATTTGCTAAACATTACTGCCAACGGCATGACGTCCTGTGACAGTGAACTGAACGAAGGCAACAAGTTGTTTTCCACATCAGCAGCAGAACGCTTAGGGAAGAACAGGCTCTTTGTATCGACAGTCAAGATAGCCGCGCACATATTACGGAACAGACGACCACCGAAGTAGTTGTACACGTTACCGAAGTCTGCCATACGCGATGTCTTATCATTGATATACAGGTAAGCTGGGTGATCTTGTACCTCAGCGCCAGCATTATCAGCACCGACGTTTTCAGCTACTACACGGAACAAGTTTGAACCGCGATGACCTGTAGCATCAGACAAAGCAGCAAGCAAGGCACCCATAACAACGTGGCCTTCATGCAAACCGCCATCGAAGCCGCCAATCAGACCAGGAAGCAAAGCCATCTGTTCATCGAACATTGTACGGTAGATGCCGACATCAAGAGGACCAAGCAACGAGCCTGATTCGTTCTCTTGTTTTTGTTGCTCAAGTGTCTGACCAACCAACTCACCAAGTGAAGGCAATTTGCCTTTACGTGCATAGTAGGCATATGTGTCGAACAGTTTTAAGAAGCGACGACCGGCGATCATGCTTACTGGAGCAAAACGTGCTGTTCCTGTAGGCAGTATCATATCAAGCACACGGCCTATCAGCGACTCGGATGATATTTCATCACGGCCATCCATACCACTTTCGTGCATGAATTGTTTGATTGTCTTCTGTTGGCTGCGCTCGCCTTCTTCTTTGAAGTCAAAGCCTAAAGCATCTGCGATAATCAAATCGTCAGGAGGCGTTGCACCTAACAAGTCATCGAAGGCAACGGATGTACCACTACACGACAGGATAGTGTTGTAGTCCCAGCTGAATGATAACAAGGCACCAGAGTAGGCAGCAACTTCATCTTTGAACAGCTTGACATCAGAGTCAACTGTCAGGTTTTCGTTGTGCATGATCAGGTACTTACTGTTCAGCGTGTCGGTGTCCAACAGCGGAGCATCGGCTTCGTAGATTTTACGCAATAAGGCATCGACAGCGTTTTCGTAATCCTTAGCAACGTCCAAGTTCTCAGACTCAGGACCTGTAGGCATGTAGATAATACGGCCTTTAGGATCTACAGTCAAGCCAGCATCATTGACACGGCCTTCATCAACGTGCATACCTGAATCCAAGCGGGCACGCTTTAAAGCTGCTACTTTGTGTGTAGGGATAACGAAGCGAGGCATACGTGCGTAGTTACCACGACCTTTCTTCTCAGACCCACGCAAGCCTTTAGGACGAACGTAGATACGGGCCCACTGACGAATCATCGTGTCGATGCAGTAATGGATCAGTTCCAGTTGTTCGCTTTGGCAGATGTACTGACAAACTTCTTTGCGGAAGTTAAGAGCGAATGAGAACGATACTGATGTACCTAAGTACAGGCCTTCAGGACTGATCAATTCTTCATTGTTTGGCTTATCAGCATTCGGATTGTCTTTCTTGGCTACCAAGTAACGGCGCCATGCAGCGTAAAGATCCTGCATAGGTTCGATGCAGATCAACACGCTATAGAATTCACCGATAACACTTACGTTATTTGGAAGATTCTTGAAGCCAAGATCGATATTAAGACCTGACTCGGTCTTAAATATGGTATTCAGTTCTTCAAAATTGAACAACAGAGGTAACTGAACAAACTGACGCTTGTGGGCAGTTTTGTAGGATATTTTGTTGTCCAGCAATTTAGACATAACGGCACGTACAGCTTTCATCAAACGAAGCGATAAAGGTGTCTGGTAATTAGACATAGCCTCTTCTTCATATAATGAGTTTGTACGATCAATAACGATTGAAGCATTGCGGATTGGACGGATGCTTGCACCGCCAGCATGGGGCAGGCCACAGAACATCACATCATAACCGCCTTTGTAGCGAGTAGATGGTTTAATAACGTGTTCGGTACCTGCACACATGGCACCCATAGCGTTATCTAAAATCGTCTGGACATCATTACCCAGTGCAACAGACTCTTGAATCTGTTTGAAGATTGATTTGATTTCTGCCTGTTGTGCGTCTTCAGGCATATCTTCCAGACGAGCGCCCCGGTCCAACAGTATGCGAGTAAGGCTCAACATAGCATTTACAGGACCCGACAGCATCATTATGTTTTGGATTACCTGCTTGAGACCGTTAGCGCCGCCTACGCCCTGCTTGCTTGTAGTTGGAAATACAGAAGTTTGGTACGCATCGTGGATCTCTTTTTTCAAAGAGATAGGAGCAATACGACTCGTCATAAAATTTTCTGTATCTTCAACCACAGATGACGCAGAATATAATTGTGGTGTTTTCATTTGCTTCCCTTTACATATAATGCTGAGACCAGAGTGGAATAGGCGTCAATTCATTGGACGTAGCCCAATCGATAAGATGGCGTCCATAGATACGGCGCTTCTGGACAGAGTACGTTGACCAACGATCACTGTCTCCGTAGAAAGACAAGACTGTCGCACTATCCATCTTATCTAATGTATTTACAATTTCCTCGCGGATACGGTTTTCAGCATCAGCTTCAGATATTGTAACCATAGGGTCAGCAGGCACATCCACTTCAGAATTGCCTCTGTCTAATAGTTCAGCAATAACCTCTACTAAGCTATCTACAGTAGTTAGGTCTTCATACGACCTGCCTAAACGGACAGGCGAAACACCGTGCTTAACAAGAGCAGCAACAATGTCCTGAGACTCACTGCTTTCACTTACCATGCTGGGACTGTCGAGTGCCTGACGTGCCAGCATTCCAGCAAGTCCAGGTTTCTCAGACAGAGTTTGCAAAGCAGAGACAGGAGCCGTACCTAATGTAATGGTCGTCTTCTTCATGCTACACTCCGAATTTAATGTTCTTCAACATTTTGATAATACGCAATTCCATAACCCGCTTAGGTTCATTGCCTTGTGTGAGGATGAACGGCAGGTCGAATTCAAGACGCAATGCAAGCACATTTTTATCGTAACGATATAAGAAGAACTTGATGCCTGATATTGTCGTGAAGTATGTCCAATTGTATATAGGCAACGTAGTTAGGTTTTTCGCTGCTACTTTAAAATTAGATGTTTTCAGCTTAGATGGGTCCAACTTTGAATAATGTTTAATCGCAGATAAGGCCTGATCTAAATTGCCGTTGACCGTAAGCATCTGTACCACAGTCACGTTTGGATAAATGTGACTATTTAAAAACTTATTGTAACCTGATGTGACGCGGACAAATCGGTTGCCAAACAATAGCTTATTGAAAAGCATTTTCTTCAATGTAGGACCAAGCAACTTAGGGAAGGTAGTTGCAAAGTATTTCAGAAGTAAGATAGAGAATTCTTCAGGCCTGTATGGAGGCAATGAGGAAGTCGGATTGGACTTCAACGTATGCAGGTGACTTATAAATAAGGCAGCAGTTACTACTTGTGCCTGCATAGGATCCTTGTACACGGATTTAATCGATTTAGCTACAAGGGTTTTTATAAATGCGTCCCATAGTGGGTAATACTCAGGCTTGACGATAGTTGGCATACCAAGTTTATCAAGTTTGAGTATCTTTTTGAATTTCTTGTAGATTGGATTATTCATGTTTTCTCCATGAGTCACCCCAACCAGACTTACTGGATGAAGAAGCGTTTCCTTTCATCGAGCGTAGACCTGCTGCACCACGTTGATGCACTTTGCCTATTACCTTTGAATGGCAATCCGAACAAAGCGTTGTCAAATTGCTTAGGATATTTTTACCTCCCTTAGCAATCGCTATTATGTGGTGTACAGTCAAAACTACATCTGTTGGGTTGGACGGATGGTTGTGGTTACCGCATTTCTGACAACAATAGTTATCTCGTTTAAGTACAATTGGACGTAATCTGGCGAATTCGTCTCCACGCAGATCATTGTCCTTTTTATTTATAGTGCCACGTAATCTCTGTTGGGTAGATGGTCTGCCACCGAACTTGTTTTTCTTTCCCAGCTTAGCGAGTCCCATACGTTACCCCACAAGAATCATGCGTGTGTTTTCAAGGCTAGTTTTGTAAGCCAAGTCAGCTTCTATACCAGCAGTTGAACCTTGAGACCTGATATATCGCTCTAATGAATCCGCGACTTCAGGTGTGAATGTTTTACGTGAGTGGTCGATTACACCACGAACCAAGTTCATAAGTATCTGAGCAAAAGTCATACTCAATGGACGAAGTACGTTTATATCAATTTGGTCGATATACTCACCCACATCCTGCAATGCCTTCATATCAGCAATTACTTCCCGCAAGGATTCGTATGTCTTGAGTAAAGGGTAGATGTCTTTACTTGAATGCGAATCACGGTACTTCTTCATGGCCTCACGGGATATGTACACAAGGCTATCGAACATAGCTGTGTATTCATCGATGTGTTCGCGGTTCTTATCAAATGCGGAATCTTGCAAGCGTTCGATTTGGGCACGACCAGCTTGAATCAATTGCTGTGCTTGTACATCCATATTATCCCGTGTTACTTTAGCAGGCAATGTGTCTGTTTTCTTTTTCTTTTTCTTAACGACTTTTCTAACTGGAGGACTGTCTTTCACTGCTTTAGATTTCTTTGCAGGTTCAACGGTCTTTGCTTTAGGCTTAACTGTTTTTGTGTCAGGTGTAGGCGCTGACTTTAGTTTTTTCTTAGCAGGCTTCTTTTTTGTGAAGTCCGATATTTCTCTTGCTGCCATAAAAACCCCTGGAAATGAAAAAGGGAGACCCTTAGGCCTCCCTCGTTGGTTTTACGCGAAAGAATGGCCGCGGATTATTGCTTCCAGCTTACCGAAGTAAGTAGGATTGAAGCCATAGACTTTCTGCCAGAATGTTAACAGGTCTTGGGCCAGGTTACTGCTGGACAGAGAAGCGAGTTCATCTGGAACAACAAGTTCAACGCCTTCGACTTTTGTTGTGCCGATAGTTACACCATCGATCAACTGGTCGCGGCCAATCGCATCAACATTGTCATTACCAGCAACTACATACAGTGTTTCGTTTTCGTTTTCGTCGATAACAGAGGCCGCAGCCACACCAAAACGCAGTTCGCCGCCTTGTACATAAGAGACATAATCGCCAGACTGGATGTTGTCGATAGTCTCAGCAGTGCGTGATAGCGACTGGAAGTAATGGTTGTCAGAACCAACACGTACAGTCGAGCAGCAGGCTTTCATCAATTCCTGAATTTCAGCAGGATTGTCAACGCCGTTAGCACGGACCAGGAAGTTGCCGTCTTCGCTCTGACGCAGAGACCACAGATTGTCTTCGTCGTCACGGTACATATTACGGCTAACGCTTACCATACCGTCAATGTTACCTGACTGAGGAACAGGGATCGCATCGCGTGTAGGAGTAACGTGACCCACTAACAATGTGCGGATAGGGCTCATGTCGATAGTACGGAACGAACCAGCAACAGCAATCATTTTGTTTTTAAACGCATTACGCACGCCAGTATGTACATGCTCAGCGCTTACTTTTTCAGTTACACCGTGAGTTACTGAAACTACAACACGGGCGCCGCCAGGAATACCAGTGGCTTGAGTTATCTTAGTGTTGATCATCGATCTTCTCCAAAAAGTGTTTACACATGAATAAATTATCGTACCTGACCACGAATACCAACAGAACGTATCCATGGGCCAGGTCCACGGAATACTTTTGTTGTAGGAGCAAGCAGTACGCGAGTAGCACCAAATGCAGCACCACGCGTAGGAGCTTTCGATCCGATAGAGCCGTCACCTGTCGTGTTACCAGTAGCGGCTAGTTGTTTTTTGTAGGGTTTGACTGTGTTCTCTAAGTCTGTTTCCAGACGACCCAAAGCAGCTTCGATTGATGGAGTACGGTCTACGTTTAAGTTGACGTCCTGACCAGCAAAGTCAAAAGCATGTGCACCTTCTGCAAGCAACTGTGCGCTTAGGATACTATGTGAAGCACAAATCAGCCAACACTCTAACAGTGTACCTTGCATATTCGTGCCGGTGAAAGCAGATAAATGCGGAGGATAACTGTTGAATTTCTGGAGTCCTCTATACAGATAGTTAACCATGTCACCTGCCGTGTATTGCAATGCAGGTATCACGTTGTCTAACTTGGCTCTGTCTATAAACTGCTCAAGCATGTTCATAGCAACACCTATCTGCGGAGTGATTATCCACAAGTTGTAATTGAGTAGTTTGGGAATCATACGATTGCCATCAAAATACTCAACTGATATAAGAACAGGCTCCAACCGAATCACAGATGAATCAACAGCAATCTGCATTTTAACCACAACTTGAGTGTTCGTGATTGTTAACGTAGCGTTGTTTGCATCATTCAGATTGACATTTTCAAGTATTGGTTCGTTGGATAACGACATATCTAAATGCAATGTGTCGGTCGTAGGATTAAAGCGTACAGGCAACACAAAAGTTATTGTTGTGTTTGCTCCACGAGCCATAGTAACAATGTCGGACTGTCGGTTCTCTGTAGATGGAAGTGCCGCAATCGATGAAGTATGGACATGGTGAATGCCCTCTTCGTCAAACAATTCCCAACGCAAATCCAGATATACTTCATCAGCAAGGTTCATGTACGGGATAGGCAAATTGATTTGCCACTCACCAGGAACCGTAGTGGGACTTCCTACTGCTTGGTATATGATAGATTTATCTGCATCGTACAATGAAACAAGTGGTCCTGTAGAACCGCTATCGGGCACAAGAGGAACGCCGTATTCATCAACAATAGAAGCCGTAACAGGACGTGATGTACCTTCAACAATACGAAACATCTTTCTTTCCTTACGGTGCGTAAATCATACTGGTACCCCACTGAATGACTTTAGCTGTCTGTTGATCTTGCCTTAAAAGCATAAGAGCCAAACGCTGTGGGTCATTAAAGAGTTCCAACATAACTTTGAATTGTGGATATTCGGTCTTGTCAACGGACTTTGTATACTGTACGTTTAAGTGCATCAAAAAATCGTCAGCACCAGAAGATTTTGGATTCAGTCCAAACGAACCAGGCTCAATTGCTCCGTACAACAAATACAAAGCACAGAATAACTGGTTATCTTCAACACGTAAAGTGCCGTTGCTGAAAGTCCGAATTAAATGGATTGCTTTACGTAGACCTGTAGCAACATATTGAACCAAACCTTCAGGCTCCTCAGGGTCGTACATCCAAGATACGTTCGAGTCGGAGGGGTCAACATACGTCAACAGATTCATTATGAAGTACAGGTAAAAGTCAGGAGTAACCAAACGTGGAACAATCAAGTTACTGTAGTCTGTCCACACGTACTTGTTGTATATCCAATATCCGATTGGTACATCACGGAACAATATTGTCGGAGCTTTCATCATGTACAGAGAACGAAGCAGCGTAACCGACCGATCATAATAAATATCGGAATTGTACCAGCCTCGTGGATGCAAAACAAAACTCTTTGTACACATACCGACAATGTTATAAAGCTTAGTCAAGTCCCGTGTAGTGTTGAAGTCCAGACCAAAATCAGAAGCTTGTTGGAATGTAAGTGAAATAGTCATGTAGTCTCCATCGACTTCACGGCTACCCCATATAAAATCATAACCAAGCAACTTCATCATTCCGGACGGAGAACGCAATCTTGCTTTAACATTTGGTCGAGGCGTTATACTGAACGTAAATACAATAACTGCCGCACTCGGTATATTTGCCTTACTAACATCGACATCAGAATAACCAACGCTAAAGCCTTGCTTCACACTTGTAATGTTGACAAGGCTAAACATCTGATTACGGACAATAGCAAAGCTGTAGTCTTCCAGAAGATTATACAGGTAGTCAAGCAAGCGCCCGGTACCTGTACTCTGAGAAGCAAACGTACTGGGTTTCACCCCTCCAACAAGTCCTGCGGTGGGGTTAACCTTGAAATTTGTTCCGAAGGACTGGTGCATTACAAACTCTGCTTAATAGAAGCGATTTGCTGTGGAGTAAGTTCCAATACGTCAGCAATTTGACGCAACTTGTTCGCATTGATTTCTGCTTTGTCACGTTTGCCTTGTGCCGTAATATAGAAGCGATAAACAGGACGACCGTCACGGCGACTGATAGCACGGATGCGCTGGATGCTGTTACGCGAACCTTGTAACTTGCTGCGGAATATAGTAGACAAAGAACCCATAATAGATTCCAGTGCAGACTTTTCTTCGGCATCAGTTAAACCAGGAACTAAACTTACCCAAACTTCATCGTTACGGACACCAACGCTCTTGATTGAAGAGGATGATTCTGGCAAAGAAGAATTTTTCAGGTGCTTAGTCGTGTGCTTCAACACTTTGCGATCCTGATGTGCACGGAAGCTATCCACAGCCAACAACGTATTAATACGGCGTTTGAGTTCTGAGGAATTCTCAACAGTCTTACCGACAGCGAATGATCCAGGAACCATGTGGTCTTTAACAGCGGTAAGTGCGTGGTGCAACTCACCTGTGTCCATGTCCAGAATACCTGTAAGCACGAAAGCATAGCTGTCGTACACATGGCCTTCTTCATTCATAAAATCGTTGATGAAGATGTAAGTCTGGTAATGGATAACTGAACTATCAGCGCCAGCAGGGTAGATGAATGTTTTAGATTCGATGCCACTATAGCTTCCTTTATCCAAAATAGATTCAAGGTGCTTAATACAAGCTGCAACAATACCTGTATGTGGCTTCGGCTTTGTCTTCTTAGCAATTTTAGCCATAGCAGCAAGCTGCTTGTCTAGCGCATCTTTTGCCTGTTTCTTCAAGGCTTGAATAGATTTCAATGCGGCAGAACGGCCAGACATATCTGATAGACTACCAGACATCAGGACCTGCTCAGCTACTTCAAGCTCAGCTATATCCTGAGACAAACGATCAAGTGCTTTACTATCACGTTGTAAGTGTTTCAGATCAGGAGCTTCAAAGTTTTCAAGTACGGCACGCATAGATGGAATACGTGCACCAGAACGGCGTGAAGTAGGAGCTGCATCATCTAACAGATCACCAAGCTCACGCGCATTTGAAAGAGATTGCATGTCCAGTTTAATGCTGACAGTACGGACACTGGAAACACTCTTTAAAAGGGCTTCAGCATTTTCTTCAATTTCTTCAACGGAATCAGCCACAGGAGCCAATATATCCAAAAGCTGTTTGATACTGCGGGCTTCTCTCAGCTTTTTGATTACGGTAGAGTTTTTATTTGGTTTAGCCATGATTGGGTCCTAGAAAACAAAAAAGGGCCAGTAGTTAGCTGGCCCTTTTAGGGATAATAACTACAATTCACTTGCAGTTAAATTATCAAATCGGCTGACTAATATTAGGCAGCTTTAGCTTTCTTTGTTCTGCGAGGTTTCTTCGCAGCAGGAGCAGCGGCTGGAGCAGCGGCAGCAACTGGTTTAGCTTTCTTCACGCGGGTCTTTTTCGCAGCAGGAGCGGCACCACCGGCAGAAGCAGCTTTAGCTTTCTTTTTGCGAACTGGCGCTTTGTAGCCCTTAGGAGCTTTTGCCATTTTCGCTTTCAGAGCAGCGGCCTGTTTCTTCTTCAGTGCAACACCAGCTTTAGCAACTGCGGAAGCAGCTTTCTTCTTAGCAGCAGCCATTGCTTTCTGGTAAGCAGCACGTTGCTTAACCTTCAGTGCTTTCAGGCCAGCTTTAAACGCAGCAACTTTTTTCTTCAGTGCAGCGGTCTGAGCCGGGGTACGTTTAACAGTACCTGCTTTGCCTTCACGTTTTTCACGCAGGAACTTAGCACGGGCTGCGCGTTTTTTCTTTTCAGCCGGGGTCATTGTGCGTTCGCGGGCTTTGCGCTCTTTGTTTGCCTTTGCTTTTTCAGCGGCCGTCATTTTTTTCTTTGGACGACCAGCATCGGCAGCTTTCTGAGCAGCGGTACGTTTTTTCACAGGGTCTTTAACACCGACCGGCTTTTTGGTTTTCTTTGCAACTGGTGCCTTAGCAGCAGTTGATTTTTTCGCTTTGGTTTTCTTTGCAGCAGGTTTAGCCGCGGAAGTTTTTTTCTTGATAGCCATGATGGGCTCTCCTAAACAAGTGACAATTGAACTTTAGTCTGCCTCTCCAGATGAAGTCCTCTCACAAACTTCATACTAAAAAATTACTATAGTAATCGTAGCAAATAAAAAATTCTATACTTGTTGTGAAAAAATTTTATCTAAAGATTTGTTAACAATTTTTGTTGCTTGCTTACGGAGATCTTTACTTAAACCTTTTTGTTTTAGGAAAGCACTTAGTCCTTCAACAGGATTTATTTTTGGAATTTCCGAAATAGTTTCACGGAAAGAATCAACGTCATCGGTGACAACACGATTGTCTTTTGTCTCAACAATCTTATCGATGTTAGGAATATCCTTGCGGAGATTCTTTGGAACTATTACATCTTTGTCGATGAACAAACGGTAACGGACTCGCTTGTCTGCTTTGAGATCGGCAAACTGTTTTTGTTTTGTGATAATAACTGTTTCAAGAACAAAGTTAGGAAATGACTCGATGTAATCCCATTTAACTTTTAACTTACCGTCTTTATACTTAGCGCGGAACTCAACGAATCCTTTAGGACCTGACTCGCCGAAATTCTTTTGATACAAATTGCCGACTAACACAACACGGCGCGACTTCAAGTATTGATGCTTATGAATATGACCGCCGAATGTGAAACTTCCTTCAGCCAGCTCGACATCTTCACGTACTTTAAGTGGTCGCCCGTTGTCACCAACAGCACCAGACACGTTAGCATGGATGAAGTTGATACAAGGCTTAGACTGAGAATCTGGACTACGAAATGGAAATGGGCAGAAGTTTAGTAAGACACCGCCAAGCTTCATAGTTGTCTTAGAGCTAACGATCTTAACGGTTTTCAACATTGAGAATTCAGCGAAGGATTCAAACAGGTCCATAGAAGACATTTTGTTATCGCCGAAGTCGTGATTGCCTTTCATATAGATTGTTGTTATCAGGCCATCGTAGTGTGCCCAAATAGAAAGTAGTTCACGACAGCTTTCAGCGGTCATCTTATAGCTATCGGATATATCACCAGGAACTATAACGTACTTGATGCCGCTCTTAACAGCGTACTCATAAACTTTACGGACTTCGGCACCGACCATCTTAGCATGATCGTCAGGGAAATGATTTATCAATCCGTCGAAATGCCAATCACTTGTAACAAGGGCGTGTAACATAGAGGTCCTCAAACAAAAACAATACAGGAGATCAGTTCATCAATAGCTTGTTGTTTAATCCTAGATGGAACTTTGATGTCAGGACGTTTTATAGTAGCAAGACATTCCGTAGCAGGATCCCACTGTGCGACATTCTGCCACTTACCATCAACAAGTTTACGAAGACGATAGGAGACCAGTGTCATTTCAACACGGTCTCCGTAACGAAGTAAGCAGAACTCAAACATCCGCTCTTTAGTTTTCTTCTTCGACAGTTCTTTGATTACTATTGTCATTTGAATCAATGATCTCCAACATCACTTTGCCTAAGTGTGTTAAAAACGTAGGAGTAAAACGAATTGCCGTAGTATTGCCTGTTCCCATATTATAGGATTGCAGGTCAACAATGTGTTTTGATATTATTCCGGCTTGCTCAAACGGAAGAATCAAATTGCGTAACGCTCTGATAGTGGACTGCTTGTCATTGCATGGAAGAAACGCAGGCGTATCTTTGAACTTTTTGAAAGTAGGCAACTGCCCGTAGTTTTGTCTAACAGACAGATACATCTTGGCCAGCTCAACAAGTACAGAACATGAATCACCTGCATCCGCTGGAATGCGGCGATTGTCACGAACAAAATAGGCGAAGTCAAACATATCTTTAAGATTGTTGACACACAACAAATAAATAAAATCGCGCATGTGCTTTGTGATAGTTGCTTTAGTTGACAGCTCCTGAGAGATCAGGCTAACAAACAAAGGTTCACAAACAACATTACCTTCTTCGGTACTTACACGTTGAGCATGATGCAAAACAGCAATAACATTCGCAGCAATTTCTTCACGCAGATTTAGGTTTACGCTTTCTTGATTTATCATTTGATTTATCCATGTATTGGTCAACGTCGATTTTCTTCTCGACATCGTTTTTCAATGACTGTAGTAAGTAGCGCATTTCATAGGCGCTGACTTCATGTTTCTTGGCAACAACATCAGCATCTTCCATTGATTTGGATTCTGCGAAAGCTTGCTGGAGCCTTAGTGAAACAGGATTTGATAAGATAGGTAACAGGTTGTCACGCATCTTTTTAGTAATGGTTAAAGTCTCGTTCAAGGCGTCAAGTTTAGCGAGGAGCTTTTTACTGGACCATCCTTCGATGAAGAACCGTGCACACAAAATACGTACTGGCTTTTGGTGTGTCTTAGGAGGAAGCATGTATATGAATGTCATTAAGGCATTCAGAACAGATCCTTTGCGTGTGTCTTCTATAAGACTATTTACATAATTGGTCTTCCTGCGTTTTACAGGCCGTTCTTTAGCACGGTCTATAACAGTCAAATCCAAGAAATCCAGAAATTCCAATTCGGTTAAATCGTTAGCTGTCTTTGTACGGACCAAATCAAGATAACGAATACCTGTATAGTCAAGGAGAGTAGGATGACCGTCAAACAGGAAAATATTCTTGTTGCGGGTAATCGGATGATTGAAAGCTCTCCAGTTCTTTGAAATGTCTGGAGAGCCAACTATCAATATATTTGGTTTGCGGATTTTCTTATCTAATGAAATCAAAGCACCTGGAGCAAGGATATGAAAATCTGCCTTGCGTCCTGAGGCATGCAGGTCACGGATTAATTCATCGGGGCTATGACAGCACACCCCAAAAATTCTAGCCATTCAATCTCTCCATTATGTCAGAGAATGTAATGTCCTCTGTCGTGATAAATCCAGCTATCCTGTCATTACCGAAACCGCCAAAACGATCTGCTATACGGCTGGCGGCTACAGCAGTACCGTAGTTTGTAAGCACAGACCAAGTACGTATTGGTTTAGGAGAACAAGCAGGACGGGTTATATCAAACAACACGTAAATATCGTGTTCCTGTTTGTTCGCACAATTGTAGAAACTGGCATTCAATTTACGTGGACAGTTTACAACACCTACACTGAACGTATTGTTGTCCAGCGTCAGTGTGTAGGTAGCCATGTCTTGGCCTAACAAAGAGCCGAATATGTTCTTGAAGTTGAAGTAGTGGAAACCATCAGTAACAATGTTAGGCAACTGAGCCGGATCCAAGAACAACTGAGCATGATTAAAGATGTCTTCGTCACTGAGTCCAACAACAACACTAGCTATACCGTAATAAGCATACAGACTGTTTTGGATAATGGACTTTGACTTAATAACATCCTCGATGTACTCGAACACAGTCGGTATAATACGCGCAGGATGAAACAAGCCCCACGTAGAGACACAACAACTGCGGTCCTCTATTGTCTTACATTGAAACTTTGTTCCACTATATTCAAAATCATCGAAACGGTTAAGTCCTATAACAATAACAGTGGACGCATAGAGTGCCAACTGCCTTAACTGATCGATTGAAAAGTCCAGGCCCAAAATATATAGGCGATCAAGCTTCTCTGGTATAGTAGATCCCAACAAACAAATAGTTGGATAATCTATTTCGCGGTAGACTGCACGGCTACGCAAAGCAGTACGTGCAGCAACGGCAGCAGCAACACCATCTAAAGTGTGGCGGTTAAATAAAACAAGTGTAGATTCCATGCAATTTACTCCTCATTGGAAATAATGCTTACGTTACTTACACCTGATCGTTTTTCAATCTTAATGAATGTACAATCATCGAATCCATCAATAGTCTTCGGTGTAATCCAAAAGATATGAGGAACGACTGTGCGTAACTTAGGCAAAAATTCACGAATCAAATGATCGCGAACTGGATCACTACAGTTACTATCAGGTTCGTCCAACACAAGGAAATTAGTGCGGCGATTTTCAGGAAGCAGTGGAAGTAAACTCATTGCAAATAGCAAACGGAAACAGTTTGTCTCTGCACCAGATAAGTGGACTATATCACTACGTTCACCATTAGAACGAATCACCTCGGCACGTATACCATCTTTCTGGGTACGAATCTCAAAACGCATAGGCTCCAAGAAAGCCAAATGACTGAAAGCGTTTAGGCTATCTTCCAAGAATCCAACAATGCGGTCGGCTGCTTGCAACTTCAAGTTGTTTGGATTGTACGCTTCTTGAAGTGCTTTATATAAATCCTGTTCGGCAAGTAACGGTCCTATTGCTTCAAGCTTTTTACTCAGCTTGGCAATGTTGGAATTTAATATGTCGGTTTCGTACTCACGCAGTTTGAGTTTACGAATCTTGTTGTCAAGAGTCTTCGTCTCCTCAACAAGGTTAGCAATCTCAGACTTGATTTTCTTCAACCGTTTCTTTGCATCGCCAACACCATCGACATTACCCAAGTCAGATATACGTGATTTGATCTCCAATACACTTTGTATGTTTTCAATCATTGATTCACATTCATCATAACCAAGCGTAGGCTTGTCGCAAGGTTTCTTGGGTTTATCAAGAGACTGTAAGGATTCTTCAAGGTCGATGTACTTGGAAAGAACAGAGTGCCGTTCTTCGAGGGATTCCATTTTGGATTTTATTTTAGATATGCGTTTATCCAATTTAGATATGTTGCCATCTGGCTGCTCAGGCTCCTCGGCATTTGAGAAGTCACGCAAAGCAAAAGCATATTCTTCAATAACTTCACGGTCAGCAATCAAACTACGTGCGTTAGCAAGGTTGCGTTTCAGTGACTTACTGTTAAAGCTTCCACTATTACAAACAGGACAAACGCCATCTGTGTCATGACCATCGAGCCTGTCACAGAGATCCACAGTAACGCGGGCCAAGTCAGTAACAGGTCTGATGGTAGAATTGATTTCTTTGTAGCCATGTGATTTTTTAAGTCCAACTGTTTTAGCTAGGCCAGTACCAAGAGCTTTGTCCCGTAGTTTTTGTACACGGTCTTTAAGCTTGGTAAACTTGGCTAACTGGTTTTCATAATCACGTAACGCAGATTGCAATGCGCTACGTTTTGATTTTAAGGAATCGAACTCGTCCGACAAGGAGTCATGTTCTTTTTCAACAGACTTTAATTCGTGTGCAGGACTAGCAATAGAGCCAAGTTCTTCCAACCGAGCAACGATTTTTGCTTTCTGCTTCTTATACGAATCCAAGGCGGCTGTATACTTTTCCCACAAGCGAATGTCTTTGAGTTTGCGTTTAAGCTTGTCCAGAGTCTTTTCGTTTGCAGATAGGTCACCAATTTGCCCTAATGCAGCATCCAGTTTTGACTGCAACTGTTCCAAACGATCAGCTTTGCCTACGATAGAACTTAAATCGGCTTGACTTGCATAAAGTTCCTGCAGCCTGTCCGATACTTTAATCAGGGACTTGGTTAACTTACGCAGCTTAGATTTATCTTTTGCTGTAAATGCCAATTCCTTTAATTTGGTTTCGGCTTCTACAAGTTCGTTGGCAAGTACACCGTGCTCTGTTTTAGCATTGGCTAGTGTACGCAGGTGAGCGCTGTATTCCTTACGGAGAAGATCGTACACATGCAGATCAAACAACTCCGTTATAAAATCAAGCCGCTCTTTTGGTTTAGCGCGTTGGAAAGAACAGTCACGCTGCATCTGAATGTAACAGGTAGCATAGAACATATTTTCCCTTATAGGAAACATCTGCGCTATGCGTGAACGTGCTACCTCCAGTTTAATAGCTTTAGTGTCCTCGAAGTCACCTTTAGCATTAGCATCGTAGATAAAGATCTTGGACGCAGTTTGCTTTATACGGACAACTTTACCTGAATGCGTGGCAATGTCAAGAAATGTCGAGCTGGTAGCTGTCTTCAACAGCTCCTTTTTATTTTTCTTAACAAGTGACATCGGATCGTTTTCATAGATCGTTGTTGCAATCGGAGAAAACAAACGTGTTTTACCAACAGCGTTAGTGTTGTCACGGACCGAACTATCAAAGTTCTCACCAGTAACAACATACAAGCCGTGGCTATTGCTAAGATTAATCGCGGTGTCGCTGAATGTAGCGAAGTCACTAACACCCCAACCTTTCAATTGAATCATCGTTACGCCTTATCTTTTTTCTTACTTTTGGATCCTGCACTGTCAGGGTCTTTACCTTGCACAGTAAGGAAATAACGGTCAATACTTAAATCAGCCAGTGCAACATAAAGTGCAGTGTTGCCTGAGAACGCAGGTGTTGTCAGAATACGGTAATCGACTTCTTGCAATGTAGAAAGGATTTTAATCAGTGAAGCAGTAGATACTTCAATTGGCTGATTTGCTTTTTCCTGTTTAGCAAGTGCAGTGTTCCAGATCTTACCAATAGCAGGAGTGTATGGTACAATACCCAAATTGCTTTCGATAATCCAGTCAATCAGGTAACTGATCTTCATAATGAGTTTGCGGGGATCGTTTGCCTTCTTAACGAAAGACACAGTGTTATTCAGATTGTTGCGTAATATCGCAGCCAATACCTGAACAGCATAAGTGTCAAAGTCTTTGTCGGTTAACGAAGAAGCAACCATCTGTACAGTAGAAGAGGAGAATTTGTTACCATCAGCAACAAGGCTCAACAAAGAATCCAACTGGCTTAATGCACTACGCATTTGGCCTTCGGATTGGGCTGCAATTGCCTTCAATGCTTTCTGGGCCTTTTCATCGTCTTTGACTTTGTGGCCTTCAAGCTTACATACCTGAGTCAGGCGTTTGACAATAACGTCTTCAGGAATAGGACGAATGGCAATCTGCGTACAGCGGTTACGCATAGTGTCTTTCATCTTCTGCGGGTCAGTAGTACAGAATATAAATATGGTGTCCTTGCTAGGACTTTCGGTAGGCATCAGCAAGTTGCTTTCTGCCTTGTCGGTAAGCAAATGCGATTCGTCGATCAATATGATACGACGGCGGAAACGTGGTTTTTGTTTAGCGGCACGTAACACATCATCAATGTTCTCTACTTTACCGTGAGTACCAGCATTGACTTCAACTACATCAGGCAAGTCTTCGGTATCATGCGAACAATAGCTACACTTGCCGCAGGCGTTCATCGTTTCACAGTTAACAACACGGGCAATCAAACGGCCGAATGTTGTTTTACCGCTACCAGTAGTTCCATGCAGTAGTATTGTCTGAGGGAAGCGTTTTTGTTTGATGAATCCACGGACAACACCAACAGCGGCTTCTTGTCCTACGAAATCGTCAAGTGTTACAGGACGATATTTGGCTGCCAAGTTGTAAGATGATAAATCATCAGGTGACATAACGGGTTGTTTTTTGGTTTTTGATTTGGAGGACATAAGAGTATTCCAGTTAAGAACATTACTCTTGTATTTACAGAAATGGGGTCGATGAGGAAAAAGAAAAGGCAGTGGACTGTTAAATCACACTGCCTTCGAGAATAGAAAAATTGGCAACGTCGGTAAACAGTTGCGCCTGACAAGAAACCCGACGTTGCCTTGTGACAAACCCTTAACCAGGTTACATAAAGGTATGCGTCACTACTAGGGACATTTCCACATCCATTGGAAAGGTGGAGAGTGGGGAACATTCTCCAACATATTCAAATTACAGAGTTTCAACGAATAGGTAGGTAACTTATGTTTAAATCTACCGCGTAATTCGCAGGAACACTGTGAGTCCAAGGACGCAAACTTTTAACAGTCGGTATACCAGCAGACATAAACTCTGCGATAGTATCTGGATGGTCTTCAAACATAAGTGAGAAGTCTTCACCAAATAAATCATCAGCGATGTCCAGTTTAGATGTTCCTAACGGACTGGCTATTAGGGTATCAGGAAGTATTCCGTTTTGCTCAAGCAATTCGTATGCAACACGGAATCCATCAGGACGGTAACCACGATGCGTAATCATAACAACGTGATGTGGAACTGAAGGCAAACCAAAGTAAGATGGAAGACTACCATCACGGAAACCTTGAATGATTCCAGGACTATACTGGCACATGGTAACACGCTTGAAAGCATCGGTCTCATGTAATACTTTGCGTATCAATGAAACGTCAACACCAAGAGCGTTACTCATGCTATAAACATTCAGGTCAGCAACTGTGTGATTGGTACCACATAGTTTGTTTATTTCTTCCAGATACGAATGGTTCACGTTCCAGATAACTTCATCCAAGTCAAATCCAACAACAGGCGTACCAGGCACATAAGGAACAAAATGCTTGATACGCACTTCTTGACTTGTATTATCCAACATTAAAGTCATTGAAGGTAATACCTTAATAAATACGTTGTAAGTTTTTCAAAGTCTTCACACAGGCTTTCATCAAATCACCTGTAAGCTTGGTGCCTGTAAGGTAATAAGACATAGTTTCTGCAAAGAATTCTTTGGGATTCGTCATAGCATATTCGCTTGGGTCCATAACAGGAATGCCGATGTCGGTCATTGAAGGCCACAGGCGCTCCAGACGATCTTTGCGTCCAGTGTCATGCAACAAGTCCAAATCGAAACGATCCAGCTTGTGTACTTTTTTGATGTACGCTATGACTTCTTTTAAAATTACTGATGTGGTGTCATCCGCCATCTCTTTTAAGAAATCGCCGATGGAACCATCGTAAGTCATAACTTCTTTGAGAAGACCACGCAGTTTCTTCTCGTCATATTTGCTGACTGTAATGCGCTTGGCATACAGGCTGAGCCACTTAGCACGGACATCTATTGGAACCATGTGGAACCAAATACCATGTGCTGCTTCGTGCAGTAGTACATACTGAAGATACTTAGCATCGTCCAACGGAATGTTGTTCAATGACATAACATCTTTACCGCCTTCACCTTCTTTGGTACGGACGTACTTGTAAGTACCTGCCCATTTACCAGCACGTGAACGCAGCTCAATATAACCCATACGGTTGATAAAGCCTTCACACTTGTTCTTTTTCAAGATAGTGTAGGCATCAGCAAAAGCACCGACCAAAGTAATACGTTCTTCTTTGGTGAATGAGGAACGGTATACACGCAAGTCACACCAGTCTTTGATAGTCAGGGTGCGCTGGTAAGGTTCCACGTTAACATTGAACACTTTACCGAATGGAGGATTAGGTCCAAGATTAGCAATGACGTTGTAAGGCTCGACATCGATCTGAACAGAAGTATCGTCTTCTTCAACGCCTTTCTCAAGCATGGCACGGCGCTTACCTATAGCAAGAGCCAGATGATTCTTGCCGTTGTACTTAACAACAATGTAGTCATCGGAATCATAAGGTATATGGCGTTCCTGTTTTTCTTCTACAGGAGCTTTTGCTTTTTTGTCTTTTTTATCAGACTTGGCTGCTTTGTCTTTCTTTTTCTTTTTGTCAGAAACAGGATCAGACTTGCCTTTGACTTTCTTTTTAGTTTCTTGCCCTTCTGGGGCGCGTAACCTGCTTATCATAAAAAACCCCGCACGTGGTTAAAATAGAAATCAAGACGTTCAATAGGAGTGTAGCGTCTAGTTATTAGTTTACACATTCCATCGTAGACAAAATGCAATAAATACTTGTTGTCTGTATTCCTTGGGTCGACCTCACTGACAACACGGGCAGAGTATTTTAACCCAGAACGCAGTGGAATGTTTAGGTTATAAATACGGTTCGACAAGTCATCAGGAGTAAAAGAACCTGGTGTAACTATAGCAAAGAACTCGCTGTGTTTGTGAGGCCAAGCAGGAACTTCCTGAATGTGATCAAACAACATAATCAATGCGGTACGACTGAAATTTTCCTGATACGGAGCGGCTATTTCACAGAAAGTCCTGAGTGCATTAATAGTGCCGCCTTCAGTTTCAAATTTAAAACTGTGTTTTGAGAATTCACGCTGAATCTTAGCTGAGGCTGCAAACAGTCGTTTTAGGTTACCATCGAGATATTTTAACTCGGTAGCACCAGAAGACTTGCGAACGAACACACTTTGAGGAGTGCTGCCAAAGCTAAGCATAATGCGGTCACGTTCGATATAAATACCCATGAACTTAGGACGCTGTTCATAAATCTTGCCGATGTCAACAGTAGATACAGGCAGAAAGAAATCACCGAGAAGTAAAGGAGCGCTAACACGAACCAAACTAGATTGCATGTAAACGCGGAATTGAGTTTCGTTCAGTACAATAGGAATATGTCGATCAATAACACCTTTAGCGAAAGTCAAAAGCTTTTTGTTGTCTTCTGTTATTCCGTAGAGGTTGACAGTGTTTCCTTTACGTAACATCTGTTCTATCTGCGATAAGTGATCGGCTACCTTTTGATATGTAGGCCCTCCGGGCACTGTATCTTGTCTGTTAAGCACGTATACAATCATAAGCGTGTTCCCCACATGATCAGTTTGTTTTTATTGTGCGCTGCTGCGCGAAACGTGAGCGGGCTGGCGAAAAAATCGCCGCGCGGATCAAGATCATTTTCCGATCTTTACTAGCAGGAAATCTATTGTGGATCCATTAACCTATTTTAACATCTTAGCCAGGTAGATCCTAGATATAGAGGTCGTTTGGTTGCAGTGGAAACCAATAGACAGATCCGTCCCATGATACCGATTGATTCAATTGACCAGAGCACCAATTGTTATATGTTACTCCGGTGCTCCAGTTCCTAGTGTCCATGTCCTCTTGATCCCAGTGTCTGTGGAATGTCTTTAGTGATCAACTGGAATCCAGCTTACCGTTAGGTAACATCGCCTGCGCTCCGGTTACCTAACGATCAGTTGAACTACTGTACCAGGTACTAACTAGCCGGGTGAACAGTTTATCAGTTGAACTCTGTGAGAGTTAATGGGATACAAGCTGACGAATCTTAATTTACAGTATCCTATTTATAACAATACCATGGTAGTATATGTACATCCAATGCCTATAGCCTATACTATCATACAATGCCTATACACTACAGATATACACGTATAATAGCTATAAGTACAATTTAGGGGGTTGCTGCAAAACACCAAGGAAAAAGCTCGAAAAATCGGAAAACTTTTGACCCAGTTTCTAAAAATAGTCCAAAGAAAAATCGTGTTTTTAGACCTGAAAAAGGCTAGGAAGATTGCTCAGCCTAGCCTCATAGTTTTATTGCTTTTCAAAACGACTACGCATTTTAGCGCCGATTTGTTTCATTAACGATTCGATGCGATCACCGTCACCGTCCTCTACAGCTTTAGTTAATTGTTCTCCTAAGTCACTGGACACAATTTTCATAAAGCCTGATAACATCAGACCGCGGCCCTTTTTCTTTTTGGGCTTGCGGCGTGACTCAGATACTAACTTATCCAAATGCAGTGTTACTTTCATATTTACCTCAGTAGATTTTGAACGATTTGAATACGCCTGACAAGAATTCTGATCTTTGTAAGGATCTGCATGTTACTGACCATTGCCAGAGTTCTTTCTTTGCTGTTGATTTGCGTGGAGCGTTGTTGATTTTAAGAACAAGGTTACGTTTCGGTATGACGATAACGTCTCCTGACCTCAGTGAGCCTGCACTCTCCGGTAATACTACTTGAATGTCACCTATAGTAGTTTCATCCCTGTAGTTGAGTACATCTTGCTCTGTGTTGATGTTTCCTTTTATATCTACTTGGAGCAGTTTGAATATCAATGTAGCGTGGGTAAATTCACGGACGTCACGTACACGCACAGGCATGTTCTTGCCTCGGAAGCTTTCTATGTATGCGCGCGTTACTACATCGCCCGTAGGCGTTTTTAACGGAAATGTAGCAGGATGTACTACCTCATTATTCCTGATGCTGTAGGACACGTCCACGAAGTATTTTGGCACCAGGATATTGAATTCTACATAGCTGTTTTCGTCACCTGAGTGAACATACACATTTGGCTTACGAGAAGTATCTTGGTAATATCCGTAAGTTTCAGATATGTTGTTGTATGCCAGTATTTGATATTTGTAGTTGACTACATCGAACGCTGGAATGAATCCTTCTGAATAACACACGCCGCAGTTTTCTTCACTGCCACTGAACTCAGTTGGTAAGAAGTGTTCTGTTGCTCTTGTGTCGTCCTCTGGATTATCTACTGCTGACCTTGTCACTTGGTCGCGGTTTAGAAAATCTGACAACTCTTTTGGCTGTCTGCTTTCGACAGGATTGTAATCGTGTTTATCGTAGACACCTTCGCCGAACATAGTGTCTGAGCCTAAATCAATGCGTACTTTGGAAGCGTTGCCTCCTGACATTTGATTTGTTGGAAGTGTTACTTTTGACGATTCCGAATCCGACACATAATCATCGTTACTCTGTAAGGATTCTATTGTCATAACACTGTGACTGCAAGAGCAAGGAATACCTATGCGAGTTCTACGCATAAGCACTATATCCACTGCATCTACAGCAAGCGCGTTCTCCACTTTATCGCGGAAAGGGTGCAGTTGTTCGTCAAGTCGTGCCTGTGCTGTGTTGGACGTAAAGTTCAAAGCTCTACGTGCGTTTCTTCTTCTACCTGATCCTATATCAGCCATTATCCGACTCCTATACAATTCTCGATATTAAATTATTCGATGTTAATTTGAATCTGATTATAGTTGAAGGAACTACCAGATATGTTTAAAGCTTTCATTACAAAAATACTCAAAAATGTGCTGAGTTCCGAATTCCAGTCTTTGGAAAATCGAGTGAGTGAATTGGATAAAGAAGTGGCTGACTTGCGTTCAAAGCACAGCGACTTGGCGCAACGCCATTTGACATTGCACGACAAATACCGCAGAACTAAAAATGTGGTACGCAATATTGAACGTGGTATGACTCGTAAACAAAAATTGGCGAAAGCTGCATGATAGTTTTTTCTGCTGACCCAGGAACTAAAAACTTTGCTTGTGCTATTACCGAGCATCGTTATGAGAATGGTCGTATGGTCTCCAAGATTCTTGCTACTGGCATGATTAAGGATTGCATACGCACACTCAACGAAGATGTTTACGAGGAACTGGCCCGCTTTGAACGTGAGTTGGTCCGCATCCGTGATTACTACAAACCAGATATTGCTGTGTTCGAGCGTTTCCAATCTCGTGGTCTTAAAGGCACTACGATAGAGTGCATCAATATGATGCTGGCTATTTTGATTCGTGTGTTCCGTAAATGCAAGCCCAGATTATTCTTGGCCTCTACTTGGAAGAACCGCATAAACAAACGCGCCGATTTAAAAGCAACATACAAAGAATTCAAACTTACCAGCAAGAAAAGCCCGAAGACAATCCATGAATTCGACGCTACACTGATCGGATTTTATGCTGCTACCAGACATTATGGTATGGTTGACTTCCAATGTTTCACGCCGACAAATTGGAATCCATTTGTTGAGTGGTTTTTAACAAGACCTGGGCTAGCCAAACTGTAAATTCCATACTAAATGATAATAGTGGAGTTTTCAGATTGCCACATCAATGCCCATTAGTTACGTTCTTTGCTACGCACGGGAAGTGCAACATTACAACCTGTCAACACAACACTCCTGTTACTAATACAGGATGCCTGTTGCGTGACCGTCAAGAGAGTTCCAGCGGTATTACTGATACCGAACTCCTATTCTACAAGATCCAACCTAAAAAGGAAAGCTTTGGATCTAAGTCGCTTGATTCCAGATTTGCTAACTATGTCAGGAAGAAGGCAGAGACAGCGGCAAAAAGTAATATGATATTTGCCATGTATTATGAATTTGTTCTGGCTAACCACAAACCAAGTCCACGGTTCATCTATGTTAGTGGTAAGAACAAGTTTATTGACGACATTTTGAATTCGTTTCCTTTTGTTCAAGAAGGTTTTGAATTCGAGTCATGGACATTGCCTTTCCTAGCACAGCCTAAAACATTTAAGGCTTTCTTGGAAAAGCAAAAGAGAAAGATAACCGAAAAGATTTCACTTATAAATGTTCTTGGCCTTACTCCAGGAAAGTACAAGAACCTTTGTCACGCACTGAAAAATTACCACACTATTAAGAAAGGATAAGATCATGAGTAAAATTCCAAGCGTTAAAACTATGTCACTTCAGGAGTACAACAAAGTACACGGTAACGATGATGCGGCTCCACTTTATGTAGCTAACGTGTCCCGTGATGCCAACGTAATGTTTAGTGTCCAGCAACCAAACGGCCGTGCTGTTGCAGTGTTTATCCCAGCAACATTTGCACCTATCGATTTGACACTGCTGGCAACAAAAGCTTCTCTGGTCCAATCTACAGACTTCCGTGCAAGTCTGTCTCAGGGCCGTTTGGCAATCGTTACTCCTGAATCCGCCGAAGCCGCGCTGAAGCATCCTGTTGTTGCTGAAGAAGCACGCCGTGTACGTGAAATGAATGCTGCTCCTACAGAAGCAGGCATCACTACAGGCCAGGATCTGGATCTGACAAACATGCGTATGACAACTGCTGCTTCTAATAGCAACGGTGTTGCGTATGAACCTACTCCATACGTAACTCAGTTGGTTGATGCTGTACGTCAGGCCGGCAACGACGACACTCGTATCGAATCTATTTTTGTTCGCTCTACTCATAAGTTGAGCCGTGCAGATCTGGATTACATCGTTAAAGAAAATGTTGCAGGTAAGTTGACTGACCTGTGTCTGGATGAAATCCGCGAGTTAGAAACAGCTTAATATTTTGACCAAAAAAAAAGGGAGCCCATCAGGAGCTCCCTTTTTTATTTGATACGCATTACAATTTGTTTTACTTCCTCTGTCTTTAACCTCAAACATCCCCTGTCTTTCAAATCACTAACAAGATGCTTCAGTAAATCAATAGGCATGTTGTCAGGATCCAGCTTTATCAAATTCCCTTTCTTATCTCGGTCTCTTGGTAGTTCATAGAAATCGACTTCTGATTGAGTGTTTACTTTTCCTTCTTCAATGAACCATTTTATTTTCTTTGCCATTGCTTTACCTGCACTGTCGTTATCAGGTAACACAAATATAAAATCAAGTTCAAGTCTACGGAGCAACTCAAGTTTCTTTTTGCTAATGTTTTGTGATCCAAGTATAGCAAGTGCTGGTATACCGTTTAACAACAAACGCATTGCATCACGTGGACCTTCAACAAGGAATACAAAGCGTTTACCTCTCAGTCTACGCAGCATTTCTTTTGTGTAGTGGTATGAGAACAATCCTTTTTCTTTTACCCAATCACCTTCAGACGCAACATAACTAAGCTGTCCTTCTACTTTCTTCGTCTTTGCTTTTACTGCTCCGACTAAATCTTTTCCTACCTTAACAGGGAACAGACATTGCACTTGGTGAATCGATCCTTTCTTTCCTCCGACAGCAACATATCCTCCCATGTTGTATATCAGCCATCCAGGATATTCACGCCACTCTGATGTTATTGGCCATGGCCTGAATGCAGGGCTTCCCAAGCTAATCATCATCTGTTCGATGTTGTCTTTCTTCTGTGACAACATACTGCCTTTGATTTCTGCCAGTTTTGTTTTATACCCAGAAGTCATTAGCACACCTTTCTTAGGTGTTAGCTTTCCTATTTGCTGTAGTCCCAACTTATCTGCAAACGTATTCCAGTTACCGTGGGCTCCACATCCCAGACAGTTGAATGACCCAAGCTCGTATCTTGAATCTGTTACTACTACCACGCCACATGAAGGTGTTCTTTCATCGTGAAATGGGCATTGTACCATTACCCTGTTCTTGACGTCTTTCTTTGGGCCGTCAACTTTTTCAAGTTCGGCCATTACTATAGAGTGAGCATCCATAGCAGTCATAGGATCACCTCATTACTAATTTAGTAGTGAATTTACAGTAATCTAAAAGGTGAGAATAAATGCTTGCGTCTTCTATGAGAAATATAAAAACTAAACCTTCACGCGCCTTATTGATTGCTCCTATGTTCAGTGACGTTGATATGGAAGCCTGTGAAGTTATCCACGACTCTACTGTAAAGTGTTATATATTACCAATCAAAGTAGAGGATCTGGCTCGCCGTGTAGTGAAATCAAACCATTTCTTAGGTCGCACAAGTTCTGATAAGTTGTATGTTATGCAACTGAAAACAGGACAGACTTACAATGTTATTGATTTGGGTAACGACAGCCTGATGATACTGATATGATGTTCAAACCTATTAAGAAGGCGGCCACGACCGCTTTCGACTTTAATGCTTCAATGCAGGATTACAATCCAAATCGTCATGCGCCTTTGAGTAAGCTGGTTAATGAAGCCATGACTTCTGAGGTAGTTCTTCCTCGTGGCCGTGGTCCTGAGTTTAGACCCAGCTCGTTTCCAAGTTGTCCTATTTTAAACTGGATGAAGCTGATTCGATTTAAACATCTTGGCAATGTCGAAGCACTGCATTATTTCGGAATGGAGTATTATACTTCTGTTGGTACAACTGTCCACGAGAAGATTCAATACTTCATGGGCTTCACAGGTAAAATGTGGGGACACTGGAAGTGCATTAATCCAACGTGCCGCGAAGCACACAAAGCGGCTGACAAGCTCGACCCGTTAGGCAATGTCATTGCTGAAGGTAAGCCAACACGCCGATGTACAACAAACAACAAGTGTCCTGAATGTGCTGAGCCTATGTTCTACATAGAGTTCACTTTGAAGTTCCGCGGTGTCAAAGGTCACATCGATGGAATTGTAAAACTGGACAACGGTAAATGGATTGTTCTTGATTACAAGACAACTTCCATGAAGAAAGTACGCAAAGGTTTATTTCCTGAAAAGAAACACTTGCACCAACTACCATTCTACACTTACGTCCTTGAAAAGAAATACGGCAAGAAGTATGGCATGAAGATTGACCACTTCTCGCTTATCTATATACCCAGAGATAACCCACGAGCTTTCTTTGAGTACAAGGAAAAGTGGACAGACAACTGGCGTGTGCGCTGTGCTAAGCGCTTTGATGCCGAATGTGCTAAATGGGAAGCAATACGTGAAGACGTTGCTGGTGATACATTCCACAATGTTGTTGCCCACAAACCTTGCGCTTGTCCTGCCGACTACAGAAATAAAATGTACGGCTTTGGTTCCTGTGTTATGGAATCAGTCTGCTTCTCTAGCGGCAAACTCAAAGGAACACTAGCTACGTGGTTAGACATTCACAAACGCAAACCTCCAAGACTAAAAGCTTTCGAGGACGTTGTTGAAATGGTCACCCACGGTGAGTACAAAGCCAAAGCAACAAAATCTAAGGCACTCTCTATATGAAGAACACATTGGAGAAGTTACTTAGAATACGATCTAAGTTACCTCAGTCTGTTCAAAGTATACTTGATGTCAACTTGGATCAATCAATACCCAATATCCATATCTATCTTCACAACATATATTGGGCGCACATACACTTACAGGAAGCAATCACCGAACGTGACCGTATAGTGCCTGCAAAGAAAAGACACTTGCAGGTAGTTAAAGCTTCAGGTAAAATAACGAACCACTATAGTTCAGTCAAGCTTGAGTCTTTAGACAGAGCATTGATAAGGCTGGACCGTGCGATTGTAACCAAACAGGATATAATCGAAATGTACGCTAAAAAAGTTGAGGAACTTTTAGATGCTCATAGAACTAAATTTAGCAAAACCGCTTGAGTCAACTAGTGGCAACAGTGACTTGAAGTTGCAGACACGTTTAGGCGATACTGGATCTTCAAACATTCGTCCAGAGGGACATGAAGAATTGGTAAAAGCTGAACAAGCCCGAACTAAAAAGCGTTTGCGTAAGATGACGTTGGACTTGGCTGTTGACGATGCTCAGCTAGATGAAGAAACCAAAAAACAAGAGAAAGAGCTTGATAAACTACGGCAGGTTAATTTCTCTTTTGGTACTAAGTCTAAAAAGCCAAGTAAAGGTGTTAAACCAAAAGCTCCTGAAAAAGACGAAGAGGAAGAACCTGAAGAGGAGCCTGATGAAGGTGAATCTGATGCTGGCGATGAAGAAGACCAGGCCGACGACGAAGAAGCTGAAGGCGACGAGTAACATCTATAAAACTGTAAATACCTGTCTATACGACGGGTATTTTTATTTTTGGCGGAAAAAACATGGCTAAAGACAAAGTGAAAGAAAAGAAGAAAGCTAAGGCTGTTGACAAGAATGATGTCAAGTCAGGCAAGAAGCCAGGCAGGAGAGAACAGGCTGCCAGCTCCAAGAAGCTGATTAAGTCAAAAGGTCCTGAGTTTAAAAAGAACAACAAGACCGCCTCACGCACTACTGATTTTACGGTAGATGATTTCAAAGAAGCTCCGTATAACCCGCGATATATCAGCCCTGTAGAATTGCAGCGCTTAGGTAAATCGATGACAACATACGGTGACTTGAGCGGTATTGTTTTCAACAGGCACTCGGGTGTGACTATTTCTGGTCACCAGCGCTTGAAGCAAGTACGCTTGTATGAACACGGCACTGTACTGAAAGATGTAAAAGATGACGGTTACGGTACTGTTGCTGAAGGTTACGTATGGTACAAAGGTCCTAACGGCAAAGTTCGCATTCCATTACGTGTAGTTGATTGGTCAGATAAGAAAGCTGAATTCGCAGCCAACATCGCAGCAAACGCACACGGTGGTTCGTTCGATAACAAACTGCTGGCTAACTTGGTTGAAGCAATTGAACCAGGTGACGGCGAGTTCGATATTGATTTACTTGGTATCGATCCTATTACAATCAAAACACTTCCTTATGAAGACAAGATCGGCGATGCTAATAAAGAAACGTCTCCGTCAGGTTCCGGTCCATCGTTTGCAGAGTTCAACTCAGAAAGCTTCGACGGCGAGTTGGTACATGAATGTCCTCGTTGTAGTATGCGCTTCAACGACAACGGTGAAGAAGTTGTCCGTAAAGGTTACTCTGAGCCTGAAGACGATGACGAAGAAGATGAAAAGCCTTCAAAGAAAAAGTCAAAGTCAAAGAAGGACAAAGACAAGCCTTTGAAGAAAGGCGCAAAAGAGCTTGCTGAGTTTTCTACTCCGGCTAAGAAAAAGCCCAAGAAGAAATCAAAATAAAAGGAACGATTCATGGCCAAAACAAAAAAGGCTGAAAAAGAATCGGCAGCAATGCGTATCAGTAGGCTGGTACCATTCGCTGTCCCTTCTATTAAGAAAATCAACAAACATCCTAAACGCTATAAGTCCATAAGCTTGTTCGCTGGCTGTGGTGGCAGTAGTACGGGAATGAAGATGGCTGGATTTGATGTAATCTATGCCAATGAGTTTGTTGATATTGCCGCCGATACTTATGCTGCCAATGCTACATCACATACAAAAGTTGATCGCACAGACATTCGTAAAATCAAGTTCACTTCCCTTATGCGTGAACTTGGACTTAAAGAAGGCGAACTTGATCATATGGACGGTTCTCCTCCTTGCTCTAGTTTTAGTACAGCAGGTAAGCGTGAAGAAGATTGGGGTAAAGAGAAAGCCTACTCCGAAGATAAAGTCCAACGTACGGATGACCTGTTCCATGAATTCTGCCGCGCGCTACGTGCGTTTAAGCCAAAGACTTTTGATGCAGAGAATGTTTCTGGTCTTGTGAAGGGCATGGCTAAAGGTTACTTCCGTGAGATTGCTAAGCACCTTGAAGATTGTGGTTATGTTGTTGCTGCACAGCTTCTTGATGCTAGTTGGCTCGGTGTTCCGCAGGCCCGTCAACGTATTGTGTTTGTTGGTGTCCGCAAAGACCTTGCAAAGAAGTACGGCTTCAAGCCTGTGTTTCCTAAACCTCTGTATCGTCAGGTTACTGTTCGTGAGTGTTTGCCTGACATAGCACGTATCAAAACGAAAGTACAGAGCGTTATCAAGTACGTTGATAGTAACAGGCCTAACAGTACGATTACAGCCAGTGATAGTTTAACTAGCCCGACAGCTAAATTCAGTGACGGTGGCTACATTGAAACATTTGACGGCGAACAACGCAAGTACAACATAGATGAACTGCGCGTCATCTGTGGGTTCCCTAGCGATTTCAAATTGTTAGGAACCTATGAACAACAATTTGAACGTCTTGGTCGTAGTCATGTGCCTGTGCAGATGTATTGGGTATGTAAAACTATTGCCGATGAAATTCTCGATAAGATTAAGGATTAGTTATGTCTGAGAGTGGAGATAACCACGTAGCCGATGATGGTGCTAAATGGTCCTTTGACGAAAAGGTAACTGCTTCGTTTGACGCTATGCTAGCCGACAGCATTCCAAGCTACGAAACTATGCGTAACCTGTGTTTCGAGCTTGGTAAAAACTTTGTCCACAAAGGCAGCCTTATTGTTGACTTGGGCGCCAGTCGCGGTCAGAGTATACAGCGCTTTGTAGATCATTTCGATTCTATTTACGCGCCGACTGCCTTTGATGTTACTGGTCTTTCATCTGATGGTGTACAGCACGTACTCTTTGAGATTAGTCCTCCTATGATGGACGTACTCAAAGATAAATTTTCATTGGCACCAAATATAATGTTGTGTCCAAACGACATTACTGTCCGTGGAAACATCAGTGCTGTGTGCAAGCCAAAAGCAGCCAGTTTGATTATGAGTATTCTGACAATTCAGTTTACTCCGATTGAGTACCGATTGCAGATCATCGATGAAATCTATCAGAGCTTAGAGCCTGGCGGTGCTTTTATTTTTGTTGAGAAAGTAATAGGCAATTCAGCACACATTGACCGACTCATGGTAAAAGAATACCTGGCACTAAAAGCCGATCACGGTTACACTCAAGAGCAAATCAACAAGAAACGCAAAGCTCTTGAAGGTGTTCTCGTTCCTGTAACCGCCAAGTTTAACGAAGAAATGTTGCGTGATAGTGGATTCCGTTCTGTTGACTGTTTCTATCGTCACTTAAACTTTGCTGGCTGGATAGCTATCAAATGAAGAAAAAGAAACTTCCAAAAGTAAGGAAACTATTGGGAGAAGCATTGCAGCCACATCGTAAAAAGCGTTGTGGCGTTTTGCTTTCTGCTGGTGTGGATTCTCACAGTGTTTTACATGCCTGTTTGGATGTAGGCATACGACCACTCGTAATAAGCTTTACTCGTCGTGATCACGAAAGCCGTGACTTCAAATCGGCACGTGAAGCTGCAACTCGTTTAGGATTGGATTTCTTTCCTGTCTATCTTAAATCAGATCCAGAAGTTCTTGTACGTTATTTGCGCCATGCTGCAAAGCACGGTGTTCGTGGTAAAGCCGCTTTCGAGTGTCTATATCCGATGATGGCAACTGCCCGTAAGTTAAAACGTAAAGGCATAAAGATCGATTGTTTATTTTCCGGTTACGGTGCCGACGCCTTCTTTGCTTTGAGTAAGAAAGGATGTATGCACTACCGTGACAAGATGGCTGAATACGCACTGGAAGCACATGCCCGATATGTCCGTAAAGGATCCCAGCTTGATATTCTCAAACGGTATTTCAAAGATGTTGCCTGTGTCAAGTACAGTAGTCCGTGGTGTGCCGAATCTATCCGTGACAGCTTTACAAGACACACGTACTCACATGACGACTTAAACAAGCCAAAACAAAAATGGCCTGTACGCAGAGACTTTGACAAAGAGTTCTCTGAGTCAAAAATTTTCAACCACACAAACTACCAGTTGGGTGATAGTGGTATTAGTGCAATGTTCCTGCAGTTGCTCGATCACCGCATAAATAGCAAAAACTATAAATCAACTACTGGTATATACAACGACATTGTTCGGAGTCTCGATAAATGAATCACCTGCATCACCTGTATAATCAAGTACGCAAAGCAATACTTGCCGAAGCTACAATGGATAAAGAAGATCGACTTCTCCATAGTTGGCAATTTTTAGTTCAACTGAAAGGCGTCAACTACGTTGTTGGTAAGACAGGCTACAATACTATGTTTTACCGTATAGGTGATAAGGGCGATACAGTTACTGGCTACCCAGATGATATACTCAAAGTGATATTGTCTTGGACCAAGGAAAAATATACAGGCTACATTATTTATGATGGCACTGAAATACGCCGTAAGTCAAAAAGCATCGAAAGCTTACTCGAACGTACTGCTAAAAAGGACTACGTCATATTTGGTGTTCGGCCAGATAATACATGGTCCGCTTTGTATGAGGCCAACAACAGCCTAAAAGGTTACCGTTGGGTAAAAGTTAAAGCACCTGCATCTGACGTTAAAGTTAAAAAGACAAAGTCCAAAACAAAGCACTAATTTGTTTGTACACAAATAATGTGTCGGAGGCACTATGTCTAAGCAATATCGTGGTATACGTTCCAGTGTTCGTAAAACCAAATCAGAAGCCCGTCGTATGTTCGAGGCTAGACAGGAGCAATTAAAGAGCTTGTCAGCTCGTAACATAAAAGCCAAGCCTTTACGCAATAGCGTTAAAGATGGTTCGCATCCACCAATGCCTGATCGGGCTGTACGCATTGTTCCACTCAAAAAGATAGGTACTCTTGTTCAGCAGTTGCCTGATACTCCGATTACTCGTAAGGGTATGACGTTACGGCAATTGATGACAAAGACACCAGCGTTAATGCGTAACAACTCTGACGATGTTCAAATTGAAACATTGTCGAAGAAGAAAACAAAGTCAGGTTTGCCTGTAGTAGTTGCTAAGGGTTATACTGTTGACCCGTTTCGTCCAAAAGCAACTCGCCGTGTGCATGAGCTTTATATTGTAGGTCTTGATTCTCAATCGACTCCGATCAGTAAGCAGCGCCGTGTGCTTGTAAGTTGCAGTTGTGAAAACTACTGCTTTGTTTTTGAGTACGCGAATGCCTATCACGGCGCCAGTAAAATTCTTTACGGAAACGGCCAGAGTCCAGACTTTACTAATCCAGGTCTGTTACCTGGACTGTGTAAGCACTTGTACTCATTGGCTGAAATTGTACGTGAGAGAGGTATGTAATGGCTTGTGAAGGATGTCGCCGTCGCCGCGAAGCTTTGAAGCGTATGGCAAGCAATGTTATAAATTCCGTGACCCGTGCTGTCAGTCCAAGTCCTGAACCTGCACAATCACGTGGTACTGCATGTGCAGGATGTACAACAAAAGCAACATCAGCAGGCTGGGTTAATGTGTGTCGTATTTGTTTGGGACAATCAGATCCGACGCCTTCTCCGAACCACTCTAATGAGCCTAAATGTAACTTATCTGTTTGTGAGCGTAGAAAATGACACAAGAAAATCAATTAAATGGAACTGAATCCGCAGAAGCGGCTGAGTTGCGCCACGCCCGTGAATTAATATCAAAGGCCGAAGATGTGATACAAAGACTTCGTGCCAGTTCTGACGTAGCCACTGAGGAGCTTGGCTCTGTTACAAGTAAGCTGCTTGACCTGCGTGTTGAACATCGCCTTTTAAAGTCCAAGCTTGATGCCACTTTATTCGACAAAGAAGCATTCAAGCAAAAGTGCGACAAGTTAGAAACAACTGTTAAAAACTTGGAAGCCGAACTTGTCAAGCGTAGCACTCAGCTATTACGTGCTTCCAAGCGTAACCAAGAATCACTTGAATTATTTTCCAAGTGCGCTGTACTTTTCGCTTCTTATGTTTCAAGCTCGAAGCTTCCTGTTTATGTACTCACTCGCTTGAAAGAAATAAACTTTCCTAAGCCAAATACGATCCGTCGTGTTGTTGGTTTGCCTGCAGAAGCGTGTGCTGTAGAAGCTGTTAAGGTCGTGTTTGATCCGTTTAAGTCTATCAACAAAACTCCACCGACATTCACAAATTCAGATATGCCGATGGACTACTTCTTAAACGCATTTTATCACACCGTGTCTCCTATCGTTATTGAAGATGCGGAAGTGGCTGCTGGCGAGGAAGCCTCGTAATGCTCGAAGGTAACCTTACTGGTGGCCAAATACAGGAAGTCATGGATAGGCTACTGTATGATGCACTCGCTCCTGTTATCAGATACACTAACGTATTTGACACCCAGCTTGTGTATCTTTTGGCTACCGTAACAAAGAATAAAAAGCGCAAGGTATGCGCTGTAAGCAGGCCTGAGACAATTGACTTTTTGTGTAAGGCACTTGCTACTTCTGACCCAGAAGAAAAAATGATGTACATAAAGAAGTTGAAGATCGAACGCTCGTTCATTCACGTTTTCCTTAAACGGTTTGTTCAGGCGTATAAAGGTCCAATCTTCTCATTGTACTACCAGTTTATGTCAGACACTAAAAACAGACAGATATATTCCAAGCGCATGAAGCCTTATTTGGCAAGTGTTGGTTGTTCTGGCCGTTCCGAAATATTCATAGCGATAACTTCCTGTGAATCTAGTCTGACCCGTTTCTACCATTACTTCGACCGGGTCATTTCTCAGTATTACAAGCTGTGCTACTTAAAAGCAAAAGGCTTGGTTGATACTAATCCGAATAACAACTATGATTTCCATGACCTCGTGCAGAATTTAAGGCAGCGTACCATAACTGCCTTGAATAAGTACGATGCCTCTAATGGAGCCTTGACATCTTACATCAAGTGGTGGTTATTCAACAGCTTGACTTGTGGTAGTGGCCAGCATGAATACGGTTTGGCGTACACTGTTCCACAAAACGTAAAAAGAAAGTTGATGCAGTCTGACGGTCTTGGTGTCAACTTCTCTGTTAGTATGGACTCATTATTATCTGAATCTGATGATGGTGAGAATTCAAACTTACACAACCTTATAGCTGGTGAGACTCCAGAGCTGGACGATGAAATCGCGTCCATATCGGAACTCAACCGTATGTATATGTTTGCCAAGAACGCTGACCCTCACGGCATAGCTAGACTGAGTTTAGAGCTGCCTGAAGTATTCAGTCCTAAAGAGTTGGCTAACATGCGTAAGACAACTGTGTTATAAAAGCCGTATCTGTAAATAAACAGATCGATACTAAAAGCAAGGAGAAAACTGTGGAAGGTTTTTCATCATTTAAGCCTAACAAAGGCAAAAAGGATAACGTGAGAGTCAACGAAGTCGTTGGCATTCACGAACTTCCTGACGGTGAATATGTTGAAGTACGCTTTCTGCCTTTAAAAGGCTTAGCGTTGACTACGCACTGGATTAAAATTTTAGGCGGTAAAGACAAACGTGAGATTAGCGTCCCTCGTTACTGTCTTGCCGTTGACCCTGTAAACGAAGAAGATACAGGTGTCGAGTGTCCGTACTGCTCAATCTCGTCTGGTAAAGGCGGTGCGATGTCTGTGAACACACGGTACTTAGTTAACGCTATTATCCGTGACCTTCAGGAGAACGAACCTCGCAAGAAGGTCGATCCTTCTCCGAAAGAACGTAAGTCTGGTTACATCCAGATGGGCAGTAAAGCTTTCACTCCTGTCCGCGTACTCAGCATTCCAAGCTCCCTGATGCAAAAGCTTCAGGAAATGCAACAGCTTAATGTTGTTAAAAACAAAAAGAAGAATACGAAGAAAGACTATCCTATTTTTCATCCTGAGTACGGCTGTGATGTCCAGTTAAAATACGATAGCAGCAAAGCTGGTACTGATAAGTATGCTGCTTCGAAAGGTGATCGCACACCTCTGACTGAAGAAGAACAGGAATATTTGGTCTGGAATCTGAATCCAGACCTGATGCAAAAACTTGGCCTGAAGTCAGAAAAAGAAGCCAAAGAAGACTTCAAGCGTATGGAAGTTGTTGGTGGCGAAGAACCTGATGGCGATGACGACGATGACGACGATGATGATGGTGATTCTGGTGCTCGCCGTTTAGGCAAAGGCAAGAAAGACAAGTCTTCAAATAAGAAGTCCAAGTCGAAGGGTAAATCATCCGACGATGACGATGACGATGATGATGATGATGACGATGATGACCGCCCATCTAAAAAGTCAAAGTCAAAAGCCAAAAAGCCTTCACGCATTGATGACGATGACGACGATGACGACGATGACGACGATGATGATGATGATGATGATGATGATGACAAGCCATCTAAAAAGTCAAAGTCAAAGTCCTCTGGTAAAAAATTAAAATCCAAATCAAAGTCCAAAGCGCTGGATGACGATGATGACGATGACGATGACGATGATGATGACCGTCCGGCTAAGAAGAAAAAAGCCAAGTCGTCCAAGTCGTCCAAGTCTGACAAATCTTCCAAAAAGAAGAAACGCTAATCTATGTCTAAAAAGTCAAAATCAATTGCTGTGGCGTCGAAAGACGTTCCAGCAGTCTTTGATGATTCACTCAAGAAAGGCAAGAAAGGCAAAGCAAAAACAGAGCTTGCTGCTTTCGACCCGAGTGCCTTACTTGATGAATTACAAGACCAGACCGAACGTAAATACGGCCTGAGTTCTACAACACTTGATCGTGATGAAGCCCGCTTATCTACAGGCCTTAGTGCCTTAGATTTATTATTGATGGGTGGTATAGTTGGCGGTGGTTGGTACACAGTTTACGGCGGTGAGCAATCTGCCAAGTCAACTCTTACAATGCAACTTCTTTCTATGATAACGAACGAAGTTGAACGCCGTAACCGTAAAATCGCAAGTAGTATTTTCGACTATGAAGGTTCTTCTGATCCTGAGTACATCGGAAACATTATGCGTACACTTGGTCTTCGTGGTGACCCGTCAACAATCTTTGGTATCAAAGATGATGATACTGGTGAGTGGCTTGTGCGTCCTACAATCCGCTACTATGCACACGATGTCGGTGACGACTTCTTCAAGTACATTGGTAAGTTGAAGCGTGGCTTACCTGACCTTGAGAAGCACGGTAAGGACTATTACTATGTATTCGAGCATACCAAAGAGAACAAATCAAAACTCGCTGGTCTGTACGATACTAAGTACCTGACGCGCTACAATAAACTTCGTGTTCCTGCTCCTGATGGCTTTATGCAAGCAGTTACAATCGTTGACAGCTATCCTGCTATGTTACCAGACGGCTTGGATGATGATGATCGTAACGAAGCAATGGCCGAACAAGCACGTATGTTCAGTACTGGTATTCGTAAAATCCGCGGCGGTATGCGTAAAAAACGCATGACTGTTATCGGTGTTAACCAGTTACGTGAACGTCCGGCTACAATGTTCGGTAATCCTGAATATGAGCCTTGCGGCCAAGCACTGAAATTCTACAGTGATGTCCGTATTAAATCCACCTCACGTGCTTCTGTTCCGTACGGTGGCTTCAAACTTGACAAAGGCATTTGTGAAGAAGCAAGTGTTGATATTGAAGGCGGTAAGGATATCTATCGTTTCGTTTGTTTGAAGACAACTAAGAACAAACTTGGCGGTATTCCTAACCGTGAAGTATGGGCACGTATTTGGGTAAGCGATGCTAACGGTCAGGCGCGTGGCTTCGATCCGGTATTCGATACATTCGAGTATTTGAAACAGTTAGGTCTTGTGTCTGGTACAATGGCTAACCTCAAGTTCGATAAGTCTACACCGTTGGGTGATGCTAAGAAAATCACGTGGATGGATTTCAAGTTGTTAGTTCTTGGAAGCAAGAAAGAAATAACTGAAGTTTGTAAACGTGCCGGCATCAAGCCTGGCTCTATCCGCTCTTGGGTTAAGAAACATTGCGCTAAAGGTGATGGTCCTCGTTTGTATAAAGAGCGCATCGTTAGCGGTAAAACTGCCGAAGAAGACAGCGACGAATAGTTTTCGTGGACAGGGATGTCCCGATTTAAGGAATCTATATGCAGGATATGTCACAGCTAATCAAATTTCAAGGTAATAAGTTTGTTGTAGAGTTCTCCGGTAAGCTTGTTGAAGGTACTGAGAACGAGCCTTGGCCTAAATCAATTCAATCTGTTACTTTCACAAACTGCTGTCCTAATATGACTGAAACGCAGACTATTATGGAAAGTAGTTTTGAAAAGCAAGGTTGCTCACAGATGGCAAATCACATCAGACGTAAGCTGTGGATTGAAATTGTCCGTCATATAGTCACTGTTTTCGGAGTCAAGCCTGACGAAATCTTTAAGGAGTAAGTCAATGAAAGATAAAACTCTCGGCCAAATTGCCTACGAGGCTTACTGCACTACTACCGATTGGAAAAGTGCTGTGTCTGGTGCACCACTTCCTCAGTACCATGAACAACGCAAAGAAGTTATTGATGCGTGGGAAGCTGCTGGTACTGCTGTTGGTGCACACGTAATGCTTAACGGTGACGGCAATGCAAACACTTAATTTGCCTCTGTCATTTGAACACAACAACATCTGGTTCAGTTACGGTCATGTTACTGGTGAAGATGTTTTCGATATTTCTAAAGGCTACGTGCCTTACATCGGAGTCCTGTAATGGAACAAACAACTAAACAAACGCGCAAAGTCAAGCTCGATCAGATTCTTGCTACTTGCTGTCCTATGTTCAACAACCGTTTGGCTGCATCAGGTAAAGAAACAATCGTTTCGGAACTTGACGGCTCTTACGACGAAGTTTATAAACCTCTTCACCTGATGTTTGCTGCCCGTGATTTCCTGGATAACTACGAAGATTGTAATCACATTCGTCAGTTGTTGCCTTATGTTGTTGTTCGTGACACTGACGGCCGTATTGCCATGTACCAACGTACAAGCAAAGGTACTGAGTTCCGTTTGCAGAACAATTTATCTATCGGCTTTGGCGGCCACATTGATATTTCTGATTTGGTATTGCAGGATGTACCTAATCACAACTTAATTGATGTCCGTGCTACTATCATGCAAAATGTCGCAACTGAGTTAGGTGAAGAACTTTCTTTGTTTGCCGACAACATGATTCCTGATGTTGAATCCGCTAATCGCCACGTACATATCATCAGCAATGCTGGTGCTGTTAATCGCGTACACTTAGCGATTGTGTTTAGCGTTACAGTCCGTGATATTTCTGTTTTGCGAATCGAAGATGAATTAAACTTTATCGGCTGGTTCAATCAAGGTCAACTTTTGTCTGAATTTGACTTAGGTGACTTTGAAGTCTGGACTCAGGCACTGCTTGGTATTGACCTATCTACAGTACCTGCGTTACCACTTCCATAAAGGAGCTGTGCTATGAGTAACATCGCTATTCCAAATCCGTTAAAGCGTACAGAAATCAATGCAAAGATTGCCTTAGCTCGTTCCCAGATTGAAGGTCTGGTAGCTTACGCCGAAGCAAACTATTCTGTGTCCTGTACTGAAGCCAAAGCGTTGCTGGCCCGTGTAGATAAAGGTGATAAAATCTCCGATTACTTGCACAAGCTCAGTGACTTGGTTACAATGCGTGACCATTTAACTGAAGTCATCCACAACGCAGCCCTTGAAGATGCAAAGCACTTCACTGAGTTGTCAGGCCGTGTGGACAACTTCGTACTTCCCAAGTAAGTTGTCTCTACTTAGTAATTTATATCTGTAAATAAACAAGTATAGATTACTAACGGCCCCTTAGCTCAGTTGGTTAGAGCACTCCCCTCATAAGGGATTGGTCTCCAGTTCAAATCTGGAAGGGGCCACCACTCAAGAGGCAACTATGTCTACATTGAAATTTATTACTGATCGTGGAATTGTTGATGGTTCCAAAGCAACGTCAAACGATTTTCTAGGTTCTGTTCGTACAACAGTTAATCCTGAAGTAGATGTGGAGTATGTACTCCATGCAGCAAAGAAGTTCGGGTGGAACACACTTGTTGTTAAGTCATCCACTTCTCCTGTAGTGATTGAAACTACTATCAGCGCTCCTGGTAATTTGAACAACGCAATCTGGATAGATTTATCTCAATGTCCTAACGCTCCAGATACTGTAAACTATGATACAGAACTTCCAGCAGGCAAAGCAGTTATGTATGCGTGGGAACACCCTGTTACTGCTTTCCGTTTTAAATCGACAGCTCCCTTTGACATCGAATTCTGCTCTAAGCACGACTAAATTCCTCGGGAGGGAATGGCCCCGAAAAGGCACACACGGCGGAACTTGTTAGTTTTCTCCGTATCTGATTGGTTCCTTGCATGAGCCGTGTGTGCCCCAGTAGGCCAACTGTTTATAGACCTGTTTCCTGTCACTTCGTAGACTTACTTGTCTCTGGTTGCTTTAGTAGCGACCAGCAAGATTTTGTTGCTACCGCATATAGCACAAGTCTACTGCATAGAGAATGTAGCTGCCCTTATCGCTGCGCTTTGGACCATTCTTTATCGCATGAAAGCCTTATCCAATACAGCAAAATGAATCAGCCGCATATCGCCTTCGCAGGACTTATCCAGCTCACGGGCAGCAGCTTGAATATTTTTGTTGTGGGTACGTCACGACAGCACTAATGCCTGCTGTAGGCGAGCGCCTAATTTCTGGATTCGCGTACTCCAGAGCTGTGGCAGGGAACAGGACTATAAGCAGTTACGCAGTTCATAAGGAACAAACGTATGCACGATATTTTTATTTCGCTGCTTGTAATCATCATATTGGTTAACTGGTGTGATTACAAGTTATTCCATCGCCCTACGAGGAGACGGAACGCTACGGGGATCATAAATGCCTCGTTCCGTTGGGCGGAATGGCCGGCAACCTATTTCACTCCACGTATATGACTAGCGCCTCGGACATCTTATAAATGAATCCTCAAACCAGTTAACTGGATGTCTGATACTCTGGGCGTGATGACAAAATACAGAACGTACACCAAGAATTCGATTTTTACAAGACGGTCTCCTGTGCATTGTAACATACATTGGGTGTGGTGCACAGGAGAACCTAGAATTTATAGAGCAGGACACTGAGTACGCGCCGTCCACGTTCGGCTGCTGAGTACATATTACGCCCGTCGGCTTTCGTTTCCTCCAAGTTTCTGAGGCCGACAACTCGCTCAGTGTTCTGCACTATAGGTTCTTTGGTCAGGATCTATAGCATAGCTTTACCACAGTTTATTTGCTTTTTCGGCGATCTTCGGGTCGCCATTTTTTTTGGAGAATTGTATGCTTATTGTATTTGAAGGAATGGACGGTTCAGGTAAATCAGAACAAAGTTCTAGGCTTGTACAATATTTCAATCGCATCGGACTGAAAGCTGTGCTATTACGTGAACCTGGCTCTACACCTCTAGGCGAAAATGTCCGTGATATAGTAAAGTTCCGTCCAAACAACATGCAGATTAGTGTTTGCGCCGAAACACTGTTAATCTTTGCTTCGCGCGCCCAGCTCGTAATAGATATAAAACAGTATTTGGAAGATGGATATATTGTTGTACTTGATCGTTGGGTATTTTCTACCTACGTGTATCAGTGCATTGCTAAAGGTGCTCCCGCAGAGGACATCGTAAACCTTTTCTATATCTCTAAGGCAAATACCGTTGTTCCTGATTTGATCATATACATGGAAAACTCTAGTTCTGTTGTCAAGCGTCCTGATGATAAACTGGAGCAAGACACCGTCGATAAAAGAGACATTATGCTTGAAGCTTACCGCAAGCTATTCAAACAAGGCCATGACTCAAAGCTTATGGGTACATTGTTTAAGCCGTACATCGATTGCCCAATTACTCATATCGATATAGCCGGTTACCGTATTGAACAAACTGAAGAAAAAATCAAAGCATTATTTTGACCAAAAAAAGGGAGCTCCTAATGGGCTCCCTTTTTCATTTCCTCAGAGTGTTCTTACTTTGTCCAAGAACGCCCCGTCTTTTAACAACGTCCAGTCTCCTGACAACAACTTCACTAACCGTACAGCCTTGACTGCTTGGTTAGATAATTCACCTGCCACATTCAACTGTTCATAGTGAGGAAGTACAGCATTGTAAGTTGCGCTGACTTCGCTGTTACCAACAGACCCATCTACCGCACCCTTCAAAACTGTTTTACAATCCTCATAAACGCGATTGCTGTCCACGATAGTACCTCTCTGTGTTGTGCTGTATCGCACTATCAAATTATCTCCTAATCACTATCTCTGTTATCCGTTGCATAAATAGGCTATTGACCTACGACTCTAACCCTTGTATAATTCTCCCATCTGCTACAGAGCAGATTAACCCACTATCAAGGAGTTTGAAATGAGCCATTTAGAAACTGTTGATGCTGAGCAATATACTGCCTTGCAGCGTGTTGCCACTAAGTCACACGGTGCCGTTGTTATTCTATCTTGGGCAACCGAACGCTTGTTACTTGTTCTGGATGAGCAGACAGGTGAAACTAAAACTGTTCCAGTCAGTGAAGTCACACACATCATTGACTATGACATCCGAAGCGTTGAACGTCAGTTGACTGATGTTGTTGTGGAGTATCTGACTTCCGATTGCTCTGACTTAGATTCTGACTCAGACCTGTACGGTGTTGTGTCTGAAGCACTGGACAGTGATGATTCAAACCGAATCAAAGATTACTTCCAGCGCTTTATCGACAACTTGAACTGGAACTCTATTCAGAAGAAGGTCGAAGCTAACTAAACTGTCTGGGGAGCATGGTCTCCCCAGCACTGGCACAAACTTCATATCTCTGTTATCCGTTGCATAAATAGGATATTGACTTTGCCTATATCCTAGTGTATAATACACCTAGCCAATGAGCTAAAACTATTGTGTCAATTATGGCATCAATGATTAACTATTAAGGAATACAAAAATGAACAATACAAAAATGTTAGCCGATTCTTCTCTTTCTGTTTCTGTACAACGCCACCGTTTAGTTATCGTGGGTAATGTGTTTGAAGAAACAGGCGCCGTATCTCGCACCCTGTGCCGTATCCCTCTTACCGACAAATCTCCAGAAGAGGTTGTCGAGCATGTCAAACAAATGCTGTCTGCTTTACCTATCTACACACCTATCAAGTTGTTTGACTCAGAAGGTTATCCTGCTGACGTCCGTATTTACGGTAACTACTGGGTAGTGTTTAAAGAGACAGCGGGCCGCAGCGCTATCCGAATTCGTGTCGATGCACAAAAACTCCATGCAGATATACCTTACATGGCACTTCGCATCTGCCTGAAATACGGCCTTGATGAAACGAGCCCTACGTACATCGTCCTGTGTAAATCACTTCAGGCAATGTATGACGCCAAATTCCGTAAATACCTGCGGGGTACAGTATGATTGCTTATGCTTTCTTGCGTAATGTAAATATCGAACCAACAACTACTTTCTTTGATCTGCTGGCTCCCATCGATTGTGATGGGGCCAACCAGAATGCTCTGCAACTGGAGTTGATCTTAGAAGCTATCGTCAATCACATGCCTGAACGCACACGCATCCTGAATTCAATCAAGCTGCGTGTTGCTTACCAGCAGGCACCGTGGTCGCTTAGGTGTTTGACGCCTATGAGTCGTGCTTTAGATGCTTTGAGTCCTAAACTCAAAGAGCAATTGGATAAGTACATGGCTTTGCCTTACAAGCAATACCCTTTCTTGTCCTGCTACGATTCTCGCAGGATAGGAAAGATCGTTGACCTGCGTAACGTAGTCTGGTTCGATCCTGTAACTAGCTCACTGTTGACGTACAACAAGAATGCTATTGACGCATTCTTTCTTACGTTGCCTGCTACTACGGAGTATATCGATGGCAGAAAATAAAACAGCACGGCTGGTCGATAAGAACCGAAAGCTGACCGCTCTGTTAGTCACTGCAAAGAAAGACTACCGTGACCTGAAGAACAATTACCATGCAGCACTTCAGTTGCTTTCGGCGTATACAAACAAAAGCATGGAAGAATTAAAACAACAATTGGAAAAACAGTAATGAAACCAAAGCAAACTAAACTTGTACAGCCTTCAGGTAAAATAGTTGTGGTTGTATCAAAGCGGCGCCTTGCACATACAGGCACCATCCACATCAACTCAAATTCAGAAACAGGGTCTTTGTATGAAACAAGACATAATCCAGTACAACAGTAAAATCGCAGGCACGGAATACCTGAGTTCGTTCTATATTTGTTCTCTGGTTGTCCGTGTCCGTGATAAGAAAGGCAATGAGTTATTGTTGACTTTCAATTCCGTTGAAGCGGCTTTTCATTACTTCAAAACGAAGACGCCGTTGTTCCGTGAAAAGATTTATAGCTGTTCGATGCCTAGCAAAGCACGGTACTATGGCTCTGAGAAATCCGGCTGCCCGATGCGTGATGACTGGGATGAAATCAAATCCCGCGTTATGTACAAACTCAACTTAGCTAAGTTTACCCAGAACCTCCTTCTCGGTACTTGGCTTGTTGCTACAGGCGAAGCCAAACTTATCGAGTTTTCCCCTTGGGATAAAGTTGACAACTTCTGGGGCGTCAACGAAAAAGGTGAGGGTAAAAACAAACACGGCCGCATCCTGACAAAAGTCCGCGCTAAACTGTCTGGTCGTAAGTACAAAATGTCCGACTTAGATCCAAGTGATCTGATTGTCGATATGTCCGAATATTATTAGGAGAAGTGCGATGGTTGATATTAATGCAATTGCCGATTTACTTATCGGTGCTTATCATTTAGCTTCAACGTCAGGTAAAGACGTTGTTGTTACCCGTGACATTCTCGATAAAGTTATGGGTGCAGACAACACTGAGTCAGACCGTATAGCTAATCTGCATGCCGTGCAGACTCTTTTGGCTCAACGGGACTTTGGCTTTGTTAGCTATCGTATGCAGGATCATCCTGTGTATCTGATCTCCAACAACCTCAAAGATAAGATTGATTCTGCTGGACGTATCACTGATGATCACGTTAATCAAATGGTACGCAAGCAACGCAGTCGTGGTTTGGCAGCTATTCGTGATTTGGCTGATTTGGATATGAGCGAATCCTTGCTGACCAAATCAACGTGTTCGGCTATCGGCCATTCCCGCATCGGTTACGTTGTACACAAAGACGGGAAGACTACCGTACAACAGAGCCAAGTGCGTTGTGTGCGTTGTGGTGCGTCAGGCTTGAAGTCATTACCTGCATTCATTATCGAAATGAAAGCTGTCAGTAAGACTAAGCCTAACCAGTTGAAGATCACAGGCGTTTGTATTTCTGACTATGCCACAACCGACGTTGTTGAGTTGTCTTGGCGTGATGTCATTCACGTACCTGGACGTCGTAGCAACGTATTGTCTAAGGCCGCAGCTACATTCCCCCAATCTATCGCGCAAACTGATACTTACTTGCGTGATGTAATTGCAGAAGCAACTATGTCTGGTACTGGTGATGACTGCAAACCTGAGAAAGCCCGTTTGCTTAAAGCTCCGTCCAAAAACAAAGATGCTTCTCAAAATAAAGTCAAAGAAGCTCCGCCGAAGAAAGTGCGTGACAAAAAGCCAGCTAAAGCTAAGCCAGCTAAAGCCGATAAGGACAAAGCTAAAAAGGATAAAACTGACCAGAAGAAACCACGTTAGCCTGAGTGCGGAGCTTGTCTCCGCTGGAGATTTTGTATGATCGACACCAATAATGTAGTAGCTCATTTGATGTCAAAGCCGTTTCCGAAAGCAACAGTGAAGTCGCCTAAGTTTTGGTTTTTCGTAGGTAACACACCTACAGAATATTTTATGCGTATGCCTGATGAAGGACAGTCATGTGGTGTACATTGTTCCTTTGTAACGATGCAGGAACCTTTACGGGAAGTTAAAATAACACTGGCTAACTTTGTCGATGACCTGCGCTTATCCGCACGATCTGTTTTGATGCAGATGAAATTGCTTTGTATGTCTGAGCATTGCTGCTCTCCTAGTATGGATAAGTTTGTTGCTTGTCCTGAAAAGATTGACGAGTTTGTGCAAGAACTCCGCATCTATATGGTAGAAACAAAGAATCCGCTATTCCCGATATTGGATTTTGTCGAAATCTATCTTGATAAAGCCAATCAGTCTGTTTGTGTGCGTGTAGTGCCTAACTATGTCGGCATTTGCAAATCAGCGCGTGAACATTCGATTCCTTTGTTTGATTCAATGCAGGTATAGTATGGCGACTTATCATCTTGCTTTGCCTAAAGGCCTACACAAGGCCAATTACAAAAACTGGATTGTTGTCCAACAAATATCTCCTGGTACATTTGTTAAGTTCAACTCTACCCATAAATACAAGCGTGATGACTTTGAAGCTGTTGGTATTATGGATGTTGTTGAGCTTGTATCTAAACTGCAGGCACAAATTGCAACGTACCAGGACGTCTTATCAAAACTATTAAGGAAATCCAAATGCGACTGACCGTTCTATGTGTTCCTCCGTACGATCAGCAACAGCCTGACGATTACAAAAATTTCTTAGATTTACTTCAGGAATTCTGTAAACAATTTGAACCCGGCGAAATCTTTACTACTGTCGGAATTTACCCTGATGGAAGCCTTAAATGGAACGGTGTTCCTGCAAAGAATCTTCCTGACCACATTTTGTACAATATTATGAATCGGGGCGGCCGTACATTTTTAGTAAACGGTCTTGTATTCAACGCGGGAGCTTATGACCAGCACGAATTGCGTAATCTTTACGAGATTTATTCCCAACGCTGTGCTGCTAAGCACGACACTCAACCTTATTGCTGAGGTACACTATGTCAAAGTTTAATGTTTTGGAAACGGAATACACTGATATAAAATCAAAAGAGACTTTTAAATGTGCGATGCTTTGTAACAACTCACGCATAAAGTTTGGCTTCCTTATGACTCAGGGACTTGTAGCTATGGTACCTGGCTATAAGCCATTAGTGTTTATGCTTATGAATGATCACCACAAAGCGGCTGCCTCAGGTACGATTGTTATAAAATCGTCTGGTATTTCTGATGTTGACTGCCGTACAGTAGTAAACGCTTTTGCTTCTGCGTTGGATGACAAACTAACCAACGTGTTGATTGCTGTTCCTACGTATGATATTTCTGACATTGAATCGGTTGAACCCAACTATGCAACTATACTGACCTCGTACACTTTCGCGTATTTAGATTCTTCAAACTACTACGAAGGTACGTTTGGCTTGAAGACTTCGGTTTGTACAAGTTCTTGTTCGGTGGATGTCCTTGTATATGATTTGGAGTACACTAAAGAAACTCTATCTACTGGCGAAATGGTTGAACAAAATTACCCTATGCCAATTGATGAATTGTGTGGGACATTCAAACTTTCTTTAGATATGTTTGTGTTTGATAAGACATGCAGCGATGTTGCATCGGACGGTGCATCCAACGTGGTATTAGTTGACTCTTCCAGTACACTACAGTAGGTACAGTATGCGTATAGGTTTTGCATGTAAGTATGTCCATCCTGACCAAAGTCTTCCTAAGAAGCACCTGAAAGAAATCGAAGGCCGTTACAACATGCGAAGCACTACGGCCACACGCTGCCGTAACGATCCTGACTGGCAGGATTTGTTATGGGAGATTGCTGAGCATAACGCACAGTGTATTATTAACCTCGTAGAATACGTTAGCTCTTTGCCAAAAATGGCACACATGGTCCGTATAAGCAGTGATGTTCTTCCACTGTACACTCATGTTGAGTTTCAACATTTCTACAAACGCAAAGATGTCCGCACTATGTTAGCTAAATGCCTGGCTCCTGCAGGTCAGTTAGCCCGTGACAAGGATATCCGACTTAGCTTTCATCCAGGTCAGTTCTGTGTGTTAGCTTCTGATAGACCAGATGTAGTTGAGAACTCTATCCTTGAGTTTGAATACCATACAGACGTTGCCAAGTACATGGGTTACTGCAAATCGTTTCAGGATTTTAAATGCAATGTTCATCTGTCGGGTAAGGGCGGTGTAGAACAATTCCGTAAGACGTTTAAGAAGTTGAGTCCTGAGGCACGTAATATCCTTACGATAGAGAACGACGAGTATAGTGCAGGCCTTGATTATGTATTGTTTGTGTCTGACATTGTTCCAATCGTTTTAGATATTCACCACAATTGGATAAACACAGGCAACTACATACGACCGTCAGACCCCCGCGTTAGGCAGGTTTTAGATAGTTGGCAAGGCAAACGTCCTACCATGCACTATTCGTATAGCCGTGAAGAAGTTCTGCTGAGTGCTGGCCATAAGTGTAAATACACTAACCCAAACATGGATAAACTTTTAAAGCGTGGCGCTGTATCAGGTAAGTTAAGGGCCCACAGCGACTTTTATCCAAATGTATCTGCCAATCGTTGGGCACTAAGTTTTTTGCCTGAGTTTGATATTATGTGTGAGAGCAAGATGAAAAACTTGGCTTCACTGGAACTAATTGAATTTTACAGGAGCATACATGCAAGCAATGCTACTTAGTGATTTGGACGCATCTGCCATAATCTATGGTTTCCGTCCTCGCACAGAAAAAGAAAACGTGCAAGAATACCGTAATGAGTTTGCCGTTGCTTTACGCCGCGGCGGTCACGGTGAATCTGCCTTCTGTGTTTATACCAGTTTGCGTCGTGATGACTTCTCTGGTCAGAATCCATTTGACGTACTCAAAATATTCGACAAAGTTAAAGCACTAGAAGATGATCCGAAGTATCTTCATGTGGAAGCTTTGCCCCGTTATAAGGCGTCCTCGTAAGGCTGTAATCGTTGGAGTGTAAACGATATGAAAGAAATTCGCAGAGACATCTACCGTGATGGCCTCAACAAAATGCCATATCCTCAACTGGACAGAACGTATGCCAGCTTGATGGGTTCGCAACCTAATCTACGTGAGAGTGCGGCTCGCCGTGCTGCTATGCAGCGCCGTGTATTGCGTAGCTTATTAAAATAATGTCAATAGAAGGAAATATACTGTGGAACATGCAATCGATGATTTAAAACAGCTTCCTGTTTCTGCTGTGCTTGGGTTTGTTGAAAAGTACCATCCCAGCTACGCAGACACTTTGTACAACAACCACTCAGGCCTCAACCTGAATGCAGCTATTCGCTTTTTAATACTGGCCGACGTGTTGGCTAAATTCAGTACGTTTAAATACTTCCTTGTTCACACAATGATGCTGGAAGACTCTATCGATGTCTTCAACGGTAAAGTTCATGTGACAACAAGCAAGTTTGCTGAATTGTATGAATCTTTATCGCCTGAAGCCCTCGGTATCTTACTTGGCGCGGCCATTCAGGCTCCTGGTCACCTGGACTTCGATCCTGATGTCGCTAATCAGTTGCACAGCAAAGACAAACAGCAAGCCGTTTACGCCTTGATTGCTTTGTTGGGTTACCTGATGCCTTTTGATCGCAGTGACTTCTCTAAATTCGTAGAGGCGCGCACCGAAGCAGTTTTTGAAACAACAACACACTCAGGTGATTACGTTTCTGCCCGGTTTAACAACGGCCATGTCGAAACCCTGTATGAGTTTATCGGCAGCTCTGATGCACCAGTATTGTTTTCTCCTGAAGGCAAATACTACGGTATTTCTTACAGTGTTGATTCCGAGGTTGACTTTGCAGCGCAGCCTGTTATCGAAGGTGAAGTCGAAGCTTTGGAGATTCTTATTCCAAACATGATGACGAATGCTGAAATCGAAGAAGCAGAGCCTGCATATCTGCGCCGTATTGCTTTGATTCAGGCTCTTCCTAACAATCAGGATTTAGATTTGGCTAAACTGGCTACTCTGCCTGATAGCGTTCTGGCTAAGATGGGAGATCATGCGACTCACCACAGTGCGTTTAACAAGCTGCGTCCTACTAAAGTTAGTCGCAGTACAGGCTACTCTAATCAGTGTCGTGATTTAATTGCTCCTACGATTCTCAGTTTGAAAACTGACTTGGAGCAATTCGGCGAATCGTTTATGATTGTTGGTGCCGCCACTGTGCAGCGTTTGATTGCTTCTATGCGTAGCCTCAAACCTGCTGAAGACGGTCACGACCATAACGCACATTTTAACGTAGTTTCTTTTATGGGCGAGAAGTTTGCCGACAGTAAAGCTGCCGAATTGCCTATCAAAGTAATTGAGTCCTGTGTTGAAGGCGACACAGTATTTGTTCCGTTTGACCGCGCGTTGCTTACCGACTATTTGCAGTCTGTTGGTATGCCGTACAACACAAAACGGATCAAAGAAGGCGCGTTGATTATTTCTCTGTACAATGCGTTGGATGATTACCGTAATCAGTATCAGCTTTCACAGCATGGCACAGATGCCGACGACGAAGATAATGACGAAGCCGACACAGAGTCGTATGAAGGTGAAACCAGTAACGAACTTGGTGCCCGTGACATTGTTGCTCTGCATAATCTCAGTTTGACAATACAGGTAGCAGGTCAGGATTATCAGATTCCTACCTCTATCGAACACGGCCTTGACCTGCCTTTGAACAACGTGGCTCCTCGTGTGAATGAAATAGCGACGGATGCGTCCAACGCTATTAAGCACTTGGTTGGTCAACTCAAAGCATGTGAGGGTGACGGACGTATCGATAAGCTGGTAGAGCTTGGATATGACCGCGATACGTTAGAAGCGTTAGACCCAGAGATTAGTGAAAACTATCTCAATCGTCTGCTGGCGCAACATAGCCTCAAACGCTAACTCTGTTAACCGTAGCAAAAATAGGGTATTGACTTATCACCAATACCCTAGTATAATGTACCCATGCACAGCGCATAGAATACATAGATTACTGAGGGACTAAAGCAGATAGTATCTGTCCCATAAGTAGTTCTATTAACCGTAGCAAAAATAGGGTATTGACTACGGGCACCTAACCCGTGTATAATCTGCCCTGTAATTTGATTCGTTTTTCACAACTATTTATTGGAGAGCTACTATGGCTATCAAACGCAAAAATATCGCAGGTAAGAAATCTTCAACTAAAGCAGCAAAAGCTGAAACTCAGGTGAAGTTGGTTAAACCCAAGGCTTTGAAGAAAGTCAAAAAAGCTGATGCTGACAAAGGTGTAAATAAAGCACCACAAGCAGCTACTACCAAGCTGAATGCTAAGGCTAAAGAAAAGCTGACCAATTACTTGGCCACGCAAGGTGCCTTAGTTAGCACAATGTTTGCTGCTGTTGAAGAACACGGTGTTGATCGAGTATTGGCTGCTCTGGCTAACATCAAACCAGGTAAGCCTGCGAAAGAACCGAAAACAACTAAAGCTCCTAAAGACTCTAAAGCTAAGGTTGTGCAGTTCACACGTCCTGGTCGCGAGTTCCCTGTTTCTCTGAAAAAGCAAAAACAGGATTTTGCAACTATCAAAGACGGCTACCGTGATGCTATGGCTAAAGTGCCTAAAGAGCTGGGTGTTCGTATGACACACTTCAACAAAGTGATCACTGCGAACAAAGTCACCTTGTTAGTTTCTGGTGTTCGTCGTGTAGACGGCGTATGGTCGTTCACTGGTATCACTGCTGACAACAAGAAAGCAAACGTACCAGTCGAATCTGTTTTGTAATACATGGTGGGTAATACCCACCTTTCTAATTCTGTAAATAAACCAACGTGATTCAAAAATCACAAATATCAACTGTGGAGAGTTAACATGCCTAAAGTTAAAAGTAACTCAGGTTTAGTCGGTAAGTCAGTTGCACGTTTAGATGGTTCAACTGATAAGATTATTGAAGTAATCGGCCGTGGTTACAAAACTAAGTCTGGCGGCCGCGCCATCAGCCCTGATTGCCTGGTGTCTGTCAAAGGTAAACTGACCGAAATCGAACCTGTAAGCAAACGTCTGATCGAAGACTCAGGCAAAGGCTATGCGAAGCTGACCGAAGAAGCGCCAGCTAAAAAATCCAAGTCAGGTAAAGAAGAAAAAGCTTCTGGTAAATCTGGCGGTAAATCTGGCAAAGGCTCAGGCAGCAAATCTGGCAAAGATGAAAAGCCAGCTAAAGGCAAAGCTAAGAAAGCTGATGCCGATGAAAAGCCAGCTAAAGGCAAAGCTAAACGTAAACAGGCCGAAGACGTTGATCTGGAAATGGACGATGATGTTCAGCAGGTAGAAATTGACGACATCAACCAAAACCTGGCAAACGAAATCAATAAGCTGGCCAAAAACACACTGACTGCCGTGCTGAAAAAGCATTACAGCAACGTCACCGATGTTAAAGTGCAGGTACAGTTCAATCCTGATAGTTCAGATGACAATCAGGTAGTGAACGTCAACTCCAGCGTGTTCATCGCTATGCCTCAGATGCCTGAGTTTGAAATGTCGAAAGCCGTTTCAAAAGTAGTGTTGGCCGGTGTGTGGGAAAAGCAAGTCGAAAAAGAAAGCAGCGTTGCTAAGAAAGTTGCTTCTCTGTTAGACCTGGACGAAGGTGTGTATCCTGAAGTTGGTTCAAGCCTGGTCGATGAAGATGGCAGCATGTTCTTCTTTGTTGGTATTCACAAAGACAAAAAGCATTTTGTCCTGCAGGACGAAGACGGTGCAGCGGTACTGTTGTTAACTGCCGACTTTGAAGCCTACGACATGCCTGTGTCTTCTGCTGCTCCTGAAGAGGAAGAGCTTGACCTGGACATGGACGATGAAGACGAACTGGAACTGGATCTGGACGAAGACGATTCTGATGCCGACGGCGAAGACGAAGACGGTGTTGACGACGAAAGTGGTGACGATAGCGAAGACCCGTTAGAAGGCATGGATGAAAAGTCCATCGCTAAACTTCTGAAGAAGAAGTGGACACGTGCCCAGATGGAACAGTACCTGGATGATTACTTCGAGTTAGATGACGAAGAAATCGAAACCATTTCTGAACTTTCTGATGACGAGCTGGCCGACTACGTAGCTAACTACTGTGCTGCTGCGGATAACGCTGCCGACGAAGAAGAGGAAGAGGAGTCTGACGAAGACGACGATTCTGGCCTGGACGAAGACTTCTCCGAAACTGACGAAGACGAAGACGAAGACTCCGACGACTCTGATGAAGAGGAAGAAGAGGAATCTGACGAAGATTCTGACGAAGACGAGGAAGAGGAGTCTGATGAAGATTCTGACGAAGACGAGGAAGAGGAGTCTGATGAAGATGAAGACGACTCGGATGCCGACGAAGAAGAGGAAGAGGAGGAAGAGGAGTCTGATGAAGACGACGAATCCATTGACGCCGATTACATCAACGGCCTGAGCGGTTCTGAACTGGCTACCTTCTACAATGAAAACAAACAGTCATTGCCTCCGATGCCTAAAGCTATCCGCAATCAGACAGATAAAAAGAAACGCAAAGCTGCTCTGGCTGCCTGGCTGATCGAAAACTTAGTCGAAGAAGACACCGATACTCTGGGTCTGGACGAAGACGAATTCGGCGACGACGAATAATTCTTCTGTCCTGAATAGGAAGACTAATAAGAGGGCACATCTGCTGCCCTCTTTGGAGATTGCATGTATCGTATTATTCCAAGTTTGGATATTGCTGCATTGACTCAACTTATCTATTCCGGGTTTGTTGATGTTGCTGTACGCAATCAGGAAGACACGGACATTGCTATTCCATTAGCTCTGTCTGGATCGAAGTACGAAGTCGGTGCCAAAAACGTACAGAAACAATTTGCCCCACGTATATTAAAGTCGGACCTATTAGGTTTGTATAAACGTATGTGTCGCGGTTCGTTTCATGCGATTGATGTTATCAAACTTCTTTACCGTACAGGTATCGCTGTTCCAAAAAGCGAAGTCCTTACCGCGCTGTGGGCTGAAATGCCTGTTGACGGTTCGTTAGAGTTGCCAGATAATACAGTCCTGACGTTCGCTGATCTGAAAGCTGTGTTTAAAGAGCATCTACGTGCGGCATTCAAACGCAGTGGCATCTACTGCTATCCGAAAAAATTCGTAGACTACTACGAAGACCTGTTTAAGTATGTTGAACCATCTAAACGGCCTTCTGGTGTACGGCTGAAAAATTTATTGGTCGTATCAGGCTGCGAAGCCGACGTTGTTCTGACCTACACTGTGTTTATGGGTAAACTCAGATTGACGTATGCTGGCGCTAAGCTAGGCACACGGATTTATGATATTACTCCTCAGTGTAAGATAAACCGAAGCATTCCAAACAATATGCCAAACACAATAACTAAAAAGCTCGAAGGCTTGAAAGTGTCCGTGTTCGGTAAATTTGTTTTCACTAAGGACGCACGTACACGTTTTGATAAAAGCCAACTTGATGCTGTTGTGGAAACCTTCGTTGGTTTGGATGTTGATTCTTACCAAGATACAAAGCTTGAACGGTTTGAATCTTCACATCCTATCAGGCCTTATTTACGCCGTTACGAAGAACGCTACGCATCGGCAAAAACATTCATAGCAGAACATGCTAAGAATAGTATCAAGCGTGACAAAGCCTCAAAGTTTGTTGCAGAGTATGATGCCAAACAGGCTGAGTACGACAAAGCAATAAGCGAATACCGCGCTAAGTTGCGTCAGGAAGATCCAATTAAGTGTTTGCATTTCCTTGCATTCGACTTTGTTAAGTCTTCTACCAATTTAGACCGTACGGCAAAATTTGCTCCTGTTCGAGCCAAGTACCCGTCAGTTATAGAAAAACTGAAAGAGCTTGAGTTTGACACTATGCACGTTTCGTTCGACAATACTCCACTTAGCAAGAACCCGTATTGCTATAAAGGTGTTATGCACCGAATCGAAGTAGACGGTATTCCTATGTGGATAAAAGAATCTTAAACCGAAAGGAAAAAGCTATGTTACATCAAAATCTGATCAAACTGACCTCTGCCGAAATTCAGGAACTTTTACGTTCCGATGACCGTCCGAATTGGGCAACCTATGCTACGGACACACTGATTGAAGCCTCACTGGCTGTTGATTCAAACCTGTCCTTCTTCGACGTTAAGGATTACCGCGGTACTGCTGACCAGTGCGACACACGTAACCGCATGCTGGCTATCCAGTGTCTGGACAAATACTTCGATGGCGCTACTGCCAACGCTTCTGTTGACGTTGTTGAAGAAGTAGCTATTCAGGCTACTGCCGGTGCGGATGCTCAACCTGAAGTTGTTGATGTCGAAGAAGACTTCGATGAAGATGATTCTTCAGAAGACAGTGAAGAAGATTCTGACGACTCTGATGAAGAGGAAGAAGAGGAATCTGACGAAGATTCTGACGAAGACGACTCCGAAACTGAGCTTATGGAAATCATCGAACTTCTGGAGCAGCCTGTTCAGACGCTTGCGGATGTCCTTATCGAATCTCTTGACGAAGAACAGTTAAGCGATTTAACTGAAATTCTGGTCGAACACATTGACGGTGATGACAGCGACGACGAAATCGATCTCGATGATGACGAAGACGACGAAGACAGCGACGAAGGTGATGAAGACGGTGAGTTTGATAACCTGTCCGATGTATTCTACGCCGACCAATCATCTATCGCTGCTAACCTGGTAATCGTGTTGTCTGCCGCCGATACGGCTGAATTGTTCCCACACCGCAACGCTTTAGCGACAGTTAAATCTGTCGATGTTGCTGGCGAAGATGTCATTGTTGATATGGTGCGTGGTCTTACTGGTTTGAGCCAGACTGACACTAACGCAGACAACCGTAAAGGTTTACTGGTTCCTGGCCTGATCGAAGCGTTTGAGCATGTAGAACATTTCAACTCACGCGACCTGTTAGTTGCTGCTGGTAGTTCGAGCCAGTTCGTCCGTGCAGTTAATGCGCTTGCTGCGCGTTTAAGTGATGAAGTTCTGGTAAGCTTCCAGAACAGCTTCGACAACTTAGGTCTGGCTGACTTTAACCTGGAAACTGAAAACGGTTCTTTCAACGCCGGTTCTTTCGTCAGTGTCCGTGCAAGTGTAGCTCCAGTTACTTCTGATTCTACCGTAAGCACGGCTATCACTGTGTTTGTTCAGTTGCGTATTCCTGGCATGTTCGTTACACGTTTACGTGATACTTACATCCAGTCTATTGTTGATTATGTTGAATCCAATGACATCAACACTCCGGTTACTTTAATGGTTTCCGCGAACGCTACTGATTTGCTGTTTAACAACAAACTGGTTGCCCCAGCAACACCTAAGAATCCGGCAAAAACTTACGACCTTCAGAACATCCTGAAGCAAACTGAAACTACGCAGATGTACGGCTTCCAGACGTTCAGTATGCCTCAGTTGCTGGATATTGCTGAATCGTTGAACCGTGCCCACGAAAGTGATTTGATTCTGGACTCCGATGACAGTAATGACATCGAATCTCTGGACATTGACTCTACTGTTGGCGGCAGCACGATTCCAGAAGCAGACTTCAATCTCAGCATCCTGCCGCTGAATGGCTCAGCTACAGGTATTCTGCCGTGGGGTGATACTCACGTTATGATTGCTGATTTGAACGCTGGTAGCGTTGAAGAAGACGAAGAAGGTGATTCTGACGACATGGAAGGCCTGGACTTCTCTGACGACGAATAATCGCTCCTGGTGCGCTGGGTAGAAATACCCAGCTTTCCTTAATCTGTAAATAACTATGTAAGATTCGCTGTTTTTGAATTTGATTCTGTAAATGATAATTCAGTAATTCAGTAAATCGAGCCAACAACCAACACCGATAAAAAGGAACTGTTATGTCTAAAGACAAAAAATCGCTGCCTGCGAAGACCGGCGGAGCGCAACGTCCAAGTCGCTTAAACAAAGTGATTAAGAAACTGGATAAAATCTCTGCACTGTCCGACACAAAAGGCCTGCCGTTTAATATCCGCGTTATCGCACGTAACGCACCTACTGAAATCAGCGGTATCATTATCAGCCTGGACAACGCTCTGACTATTCAGGGCACACGTCACGGTTCTTCAAAAGAAGAAGTGACCAGTATTCCTCTGAACAAAATCATTAGCATTGTAGGTGGTGTTAATCAGCCTTCAATCGTTACTTATCGCGGCGATGCAGTTCTGATGCAGACCAAGCGCGGTACTCTGACTCCTAAAGTTATCGGCGGTCAGTCTGTTTATCACATCATGGACAAAGTCACTGGTGACGAAATCGTTGTGTTTAACCATGACGATATTACAGTTGAAGCAAAAGGCGATCCTAACGAGATCCGCGAATCTTCTGCTGCGAAAAAGAAAAAGCCAGGCTTTAAGAAAGCCAAGTAATTCTGACTCAGGGTTCTTGTTAGAATCCTGAATCTGTAAATCTGAATTTGGAAGATACACTCTTTCCCAAATAAGTGTTACGTAACAATAAAGAAGGAAAACCAAAATGGCTAAAGCCAAGAAAACGAAGTTAAGCCCAATCGCTCAGGCCCTGTTAGCTGCTCTGTCTGCTGCTGTTGAAGAAGGTCTGTTGACTGCTGCACAAATCGCTGAAGCTGCCGGTATCGAAGCCGAAGAAGAAGCTCCTGCGAAAGGCAAAGGCAAAGGCAAAGCTGAAAAAGCTCCTGCGAAAGGCAAAGGCAAAGGCAAAAAAGCTGCCGACGAAGACGAAGACGATGACGACGATGATGACGGTGACGACGACGAAGATGGCGATGACGACGAAGACGAAGACTTCGACCGTGATGAAGCCATCGAAACTCTGGTTGAAGCCGGTCACAAAAAGGCCAAGCTGAAAAAGCTGGATGACGAAGAACTCCAGGAAATGCTGGACGAGCTGGAAGACGAAGACGGTGATGATGACGACGATGACGACGACTTCGATGACGAAGACGACGAAGACGACGAATAACATCTGATCTGCCTGGTACAAGAACCGTAAATTAAAAACAATGGGCAGTTTAACACACTGCCCAATTTTCTGGAAAAACGAAAATGAAACAACTGAAGAAAATCGGGAGTTCAGCAACCCGTCTGTTAAAGATTGCTGATGCACTGGACAAACAAGCAGAAGCGTTACGCGCTGAAGCGAATGCAATCACCGGTCAGGTAGCCGAAGCTTCAGGTGCTGAAGCTCCTGCTAAAGGCAAAGGCAAAAAAGCTGAAAAGCCTGCCAAAGCTGAAAAAGCCGAAAAGTCTGGCAAAGGCAAAAAAGACAAAAAGGCTGAAAAAGCAGCTAAGTCTGAAAAAGCCGAAAAGTCTGGCAAAGGCAAAAAGGACAAAAAGGCTGAAAAAGCTGAAGCTGCTGAAAAGCCGGCCAAGTCTAAAAAAGACAAAAAGGCCGCTAAGTCTGAAAAGCCTGGTAAAGGCAAAAAGGACAAAAAATCAAAAAAGCCTGAAGGGGCCGATACTGAGGATTTCGACTTCGGCGATGAAGACGAGTAAACCCGATGTCGGTTCCCGTTGAACTGAAGGAAAGCGGGGCTTAGGCTCCGCTTTTTTGCTTTCTGAGGACCATCTATGATTCTTGAATTAACACAATATTTGGCACAGTGCAGTTCTCCGGGTATGGCGCTACAGGCATTGCACAGTAACGCTGTTATCTTGGCACAGGAACTAAATCAATTACGCTTCGAGTTTGATTCTTGTGAAGTTACTGTTGCCAAGAATTCACATTTCCTAAAAGATTCCAAATCAAACTGGGACACGGCAGCATACAAACTCGCAATCAGTAAAGCTGAGCGGGACAGAACTCTGCTGTCTTATCGTATCGTCCAAGCAGAGAAGCTCCAAAAGATCTTACTCAGTAAGATCAGTGATCTGTCTGGAATTTCTGTTCTGGACGTTGAAGATTTGTTAGATCCGTCTCTTATGGATCAAGTAATATCCCTGTCCCAGATCCATTTAGAGAAGGCATTATCATCTATCAAACAACTGGAGTGATTATGGACTCTGCACTTAAGGATTGTATATTTAAAGTGCAGGCTGCAAAAGCCGCACTTGCTCAATCGAACAAAAATTTGATTGAGTATGTTTTCCGCGTATGTCCGTTAGGAAACTACTGCCTGCTTGTTACTATAGATCCAGACAAGCTACAAGGTCGATTATCTCCAGATTTTGAATTTGAAGCGTGTGTCTCTTTGCAGATATTGCACCCTGTTAGCATGGAAGAGGCACACTTATCTCCCACTACATCGGATAGTGTAACACTTCAAGAACTAACTAAAATCAGAAGAATTCTTGAATCTGGTCAGTTGCCTGAGCGTGACGACACACTAACAAAACGATTTATCGAAGTTATGGAAATGAAATATAGCGGTGAGCAACATGGCTAAAGTGAAAAAAGCGCAAGCATATTCCGAGGACAGTATTAGAGTCCTCGAAGGATTGGAAAAAGTACGCAGTAACGCGACTATGTACATGGGCGACTTGGGTACGCCGATGGTATATCGCATGGTTAAGGAAGCCGTAGATAACTTCTACGATGAAGCACAAGCTGGCCGTAATACTGGCGGTATAGTTGCATTCAGCCTAAAAGAAAATCGCTACATCATTGCTGACTTCGCGCAGGGTATTCCTGTCGGTATGAAGAAAGTAGGCGGCAAGAGTGTTAGTACATTGACTGTTGTTATGACCGAGCTGCATGCCGGCGGTAAGTTTGATGACAGTGCTTATAAAACTTCATCAGGTACACATGGTGTTGGTATCAGTGCTACCAACGCATTGTCGAAAGAGTTCCGTGTTTGGACTCGCCGTGAAGGCTCCTGGTACTTCCAGGAATTCAGTTGTGGTGTTGCATTAGCTGATGTTAAAAAGCTCAGTGACGACAAAGCACTAATTAAACGCTGTGACTTCCTGAAGCCGTATCGCAAACGTCTCGGCACAGTGATCGAGTTTATTCCTGATCAGTCAGTGATAGCAGAAAACGCATCGCGTACAAAGAAAGTCAAAAATCTTATTGAAGCAAAGTTGGACATCAAAGTTGCTGGCCCTTGGCTGCGTAACTTAGCTATGCTTACTCCTGGTCTTGAAATTACCTACATGCACTTGGATAAAGACATCAGCAAGACTTTCCAGAACAAGAAAGGCCTTCCTGGTATCATCAACAACATCGTCGAGAAGAACACTCTGACTCCACTGAACAGCCGTGCTATGTTCGAGTACAGTGACGATTATCTGAGTATGTGTTTGCTTTGGACTACACACGCCGACGACAATTACTTCCAGTCGTTTGTAAACAGTAGCCCGACTATCGATCACGGTATGCACGTAAAAGGTTTCCGTGATGCTTTGGCAGAAGCACTTAAACCGTATCTGCCTAAAAAGAAAGCAACAAAAAGCAAGCGCAGTAAGAAACCTGAGAACGATTTTAAAGTCGAAGATTTGTTTATCGGCCTTGTAGGTGTTATCAACTGGCGTATGAACTCCGCACAGTTCTCTGGTCAGGTGAAAGACAAACTTGTTTCAAAGGTCGATGTGCAGATCTATGAAAAGCTTGTCGGTGAACTCAAAGCATTCTTCACTAAGCACAAAAAGCTCGGTAAAGAAATTGTAGCCCGTGCCGTAGCAGCTTCCGGTGTTCGTGCTTCACTGGCAAACATTATGAAGTCGATGTCCGAAGTGCGTTCAAGCACACGTAGCATGTTGCCTGCCTGTTTGACCGAAGCTCCTAACTGCTCAGATGAAGATCGTGAACAGTATATCGTTGAAGGTGACTCGGCTGCGGGTACTGCAAAGAACGCACGTAACGCTAACCAGGAAGTTGTGTCGCTTTCTGGTAAGATTCTCAATGCCTTGCGTGAAAGTTTACCGAAGTTGCTTTCTAACGAACGCATACAAGACTTGATTGCTTGTGCTGGTGCTGACCTGAAGTCGTTGGATCCAAAAGACAAGAACCCGCATTTCTCTGTTGAGAAGTTGCGTGTTGGTCGTGTGATACTTCTTGCGGATGCTGACCCTGACGGCTTCCACATTACAACACTGTTGATTGCTTTCTACTGGCGTATGTTCCCAGATTTGATTAAGCAAGGCCGCCTGTATGTTGTTGATGCTCCACTATTCAACGCTATGCACAAAGGCAAACACTACGGCGGGAACTCTGCTGAAGAATGTCTGGCAGCTATGGAAAAAGACAATGTTCCTAAGCAGCTTATGTTCCGTGCTAAAGGTTGGGGTGAAGTACCTGAAGATATGTTGGGTTACATTGCCTTTGATCAGAAGACACGTAAACTTATCCGTATCACAGAGGAAACCTGTAAAGACAAGTTGCGCTTCTACTACCAGTTCATTGCTGAAGATGCCTCAGCCAGACGCCGCCTGTTAGGTCTTAAAGGTTCTGCTGGTGCTGAGATACCTGTAGAAGAATCTAAGGAAGACTAATTTATAGCTATCCGTTTAATAACGAGGTAGCTATGTACTACGTTCTCCTTGATGTAACATGCAGTCCAGTGGAGACAGCGGACTTACGATTCGTTCAGTCTCCATCACTGGTTACTTTTTGGTTCTGTGTAGAGAAACTCCCGACATATTTAATGATTGCTTCGTTGATGGTTCTTGATAGCGAAGGCAATATATTGAAGTCTGTATGGGACAGTTACAAAAAGACCGTTGATGCGTATACACTTGATTTAATCGACAGTATATGTATTGACGGCACAACAACTGATTTCTCAAAATACATAGATCCTTCTGGTATGCCAAATCTCGGTTACGATTCATTCTATGATTCGGATTTAATATACGAACGCAAACGAGAGATGTTGCCGCGTATAAACAACATACTTTCAACAATATTGAAGTGAGGATTTTATGGCCACTAAAGCAGAAAGCACTGTCTTTTTATTCATGCCGTTTCATTTTGCTGGACATACAAATACTTGGTTCAAAACAACATTGCCTGTGATTCGTGGAGAACGCGAACACCGTGATGGTACGCCAGCGCAACGGCTGTTAGATGTAATGCCGTCTTTCGCTGCTGCTGTTATCGTAGATAGCCTAGGCTACTTTATTAAAAAGCAACCAAGCAATATGTTTGGTGAACACGTTATCCGTGTGTTCTCTGAAGGCATGCAGTGGTTAGAACAGAATTCAGTTAGCATTAGCCGTGACGCACTTTTGTCTGAGTTGCAGGTTGTATCAAACCCAAACAACAGGCTGAAGACCGTTAAGTCCACGGCATCATCGGATGCTTATAACAGCAAGGCGTTTACTGATTTCCTGACTATCGTACTTCCTAAGGGTGTCCCTTCTGCTTTAGGATAATCTCTGCTATCCGTTGCAGAAATAGGTCATTGACATCTGATATTCTCCTGTAGTATAATCGCGTGAGTGATTCTTTGGAGAAACTCTATGAATAACGCTGATGAATTTCTTAAACGCAAAAGGATATTCATTGCTACATTTATTCCCACGGACAAATATCCTAAGCCTCCTGCATCCAATCATTGGACCGTTCATGTTCCAGTTGTGTTCGATTACAGGTCTAATCAACTCAAGGCTTATGTGATGGGGAATGATTATGTTGTTGAAGCAGTTCACTCTGGCTTCATCCACAAGTTTTTTAGTTTACGGGAAGTTCCTTCTACAGACGCCCAGTACCAAAACATAGTAGAACGAGTAAAGTACATTCGAGGGATCTATGAGAGACAAAAAGAAAGCGATAAAAGCCGCGAAGTCCAAAGCGCCTGGCAAAGAACCTGAAAAGAAAAAGAAGGGCAAAGGTCACGGCAGATTAACCGCTGACCAAGTAATGCAGATTCTACCTGACACCGTTGTTGATGAAACAATGATGTCGTACTCTGCCCGTGCAAGTTTCAACTACGGTTCGTTTGTTGTTGAAGACCGCGCCGTTCCCGATTTTCGTGATGGCCTGAAGCCTGTACAGCGACGAGTTATTTATGCGATGTACAACTTGGGTCTTGGACACAAAGCTAAGTTTAAAAAGTCTGCGCGTGTTGTTGGTGACACGCTTGGCCTGTATCATCCACATGGTGATGCTGCATGTTATGGTTCTCTTGTTGGTTTAGCTAACACGATTCCGAAGATTGTTGATGGTCAAGGTAACTGGGGTAGTCCAGTAGACAATGCCGCAGCGCAGCGTTATACCGAATGCCGTTTAAGTTCGTTCAGTGATCTATTCCTGTTAGATCCGGGTTACATGAAGGTAGTTCCGCACGAACAGAACTACGACAACACAACAACGATTCCAATGTATTTGCCTTCAACAGTCCCAACAATGATGTTGATGGGTAACGTCGGCGGTATCGCGTATGGTGTCCGTGCCTGTAACCCAGCGTTTGAGTTTGAAGGTGTTATCAAACTTTCTGAGATTGCGTTATCTGGTAAAAAGGTAACACACAAAGATTGTATCAAGCACCTGAACATTCGCGCTCCGTACGGTTCCAAGTGTGTATCAAGTCCTGATGAAATTGCGGAGTTTATCCGTACAGGCCGTGCATCGTTGAAGTTTGTTCCTCACATCGAACTCAATGAAAAGCAAAAGATCATTGAAATCAAATCATACTCGCCTGGCTTTTGCTCAGCCAAGCAAGTTGAGAAAGCTGCTCAGAAGATTGCAAGCCACAAGTCTGTTGCTCGTTGGACTCCTGACTGCGGTAAGAAAAATCCCAAAGCGGGCCCGCATGGTGCGTACTACTACATTACGCCTAAGCGCGGTATCAGCGAAGACGACCTGTACGACCTGCTTGATGATGTAACTAAGATCTTGACAGGCAGTGAATACTATTGCTTGGGTGTTACTGTTCGTAAGCTGGATGACAAGAACGTGTTTAGCTATTGCAGCTATTCTACCTTCTTTAATCAGTGGGCTGCCTACCGCCTGAAGCTGGAACGCAGCTATCTGTTGAGCTTAATCAGCCAGACTGAAATAGAGCTTGACAGGCAAGAGCTTTTGCTGTATGCTGTTGTCAACCGTAAACAAATACTTGCGGTGCTGGCAAAAGCGTTGGAGAGTTCTGACCCAGATGCTTACATGGCTAAGGCACTCAAGATTGACAAAGCGAAAGCGAAAGCAATCTTGGACTTGCAGGTAAGGCGTTTAGCTAAACTCGAACAGGGTGAGTTGCAGGCAAAAATCACAGAGTTGAAGGCCCGCATCAAGCAATACAAATTGGACCACAAAGATCCAATTAACCGCACAGTTTCTCACATGAAGAAAACTGTAAATCAATACCTGAAGAAGCAGTAAAATGTTTGAGGGTGGTCTGGGTCGCTAATTTGATTCCAGATTCACCCTCCAGATCTATAGGATCTAACTAGGAAGTAAAAACATGAGCAAACTGACTGGAAACTCGGTCCAAGCTTTGATTGCTGGATTAGAGTGTGTTAAATCCGTTGTAAATACTGCACAAGCCACACCTCAACTATTGCACTCAGAGGAACGTGCGCTTCAATCCCTTTCATCATGCACTGAAGGCTTAAACAGTTTTCTCAGTGTGTCCCGTGAGCCAGCGGCTCGCCAGTTACGCAAAGAAGTCAAGGTGTTACACAACACGCTTGCGTCACTGGCATCAGGCATAGAAAATGAGGACTTAGATCCTGAGGAATTCTTAGAATCCTTGACAGGTGAAGTCAACAATTTAGCCTCATCGATTGAAATCGTAGGCTTATCTATGGCAAATGAATCAGACATATCAGACGCGGAATTGGGTATCGAATCCGAAAGCGCATCTACCGAACTGTCTGACTTCAAAAAACTCCCAGACCAAGAAGTTGATGTTGCTGATGCAGTTAACACTGTCCGCAAACTAAATCGCTACGACAGCTACCGTAATGCTTTGGCGCGCAAGCTCCAGAAGCCGTTCTCTGTTCAGCCTGTTGATCTGCCTATTGTCGTCAGGTTCCAGAACAACCGACTCAACATGCCTGCGGTACTTGAATCTGTTTTTCCTGGACGTGTTGACCCTGTCGGTGTTACAGGAAAGACTGCTGCCGATATAGGTATTGTGTTGCAGAACCAGATTGTTGTTCAGTTCTCAAAGACCTACGCTATGGAAATCGCACAGGAACTTATGAACGAAGACGACACTGCTGAACGCCTGTCGAATTCACGTACTGTACTCAACAACTTGCGTAAACGGGAACGCACACTGAATAAAGAGCTTGAGAAGCTTGCCGAAGAGGAAGCAGCACTTGGCAAAAAGATCTCAAAGATTACCCGTACTCGTATCGAAAAACAACGCGCCCAGATATTTGCAAACTTAGCAAAGCTGGAAGATCCTATCAAACAGAATATGGACCGCGTAAAAGAAGCACAGTCTGTCAAACGCAGCAAAGCCAAAGTCGCCCTGAAGCCTGAAGCTGCCTACCTGACACGACTGAATATGTTTTTGGAAGAATTGTCTGCACGTGGTAAGAACTACACCACGCTCAGCAATACTTTCTTGACCAGTCCTGCGAACAGTGACTTGGTTCTTGCGTGGTTAGTTCCTACCGCTGCATATACCAAGCTTGCAAATCTCAGCGGCTCTAACACTGCGGTAACATCTTGGGGATTACCGTGGAGTGGACGTAAAGCTGTTGTTCGTAGTACCGTTGACATTCCTGACGGTGTTTTCTTACCTACTAAGGTACGCAAGCATTAATGGAAAATAAACTTCCAGCGAGAGAACAAGCTGGTATGACTCAGTGTTGTATTTGTCACACGTGGACAGGCACAATACACTGGCATCATACCATTCCTCGTTCTCTTGGAGGCACTGACAGTTTGCAGATTCCTATTGACGCAGACTGTCACAACAACCTCCACGCAAAAGCGGATGCAATCGTAGCGATGATTCGTAGTGGAGGTAAACGAACTGTGAAATCTAGGTTCTGGGCTAAACAGGAAGCTGAGAACCGGGCTGAACAGTGGTTGCAGATATTGATACACGCTATGTTGTATCCTCCTGTATCTGCTGGTGAGAAAATGATACTTCTTCCTTCAATAAAAGTTGATATGTCTACCAGACAACAAATTCAACTGTTGCAGAAAGATTTACCAGGTGTTACCAATTTAGAGCAATTGCTCCAGTTTTGTATAAACTACACATTACATAATAAAGGATATAAGAATTATGGCGACAAAGAGAAACACTCTGATTCCAACCCGGGGCGAATCACACAAGAAAATAATCGAAGGAAGACTAACTTGTGGTGATTGTATTGGGCTGACAAGAGAGGTACTCATTTCTGGGGAAAGTGTCCCCTGCAACAAACAGGGCATGAAAGCTATTAGTAAAGCCTGTCCTAAGTTCCGTCCTGATTGTTTCCAGTTGCGCGGAGCAATCGAAGCCGAAGAAAATGTGTTAAGCGAGTTTGGTGCGATTATGTCAACCTTTGACACTAATCAGATTCGTATCTTCGGTATCGTAATGATGAATGAAGCTATCACACGTAAACACGGCTTTAATTTTTACCAGCGTGTTTATGTCCGCTATCGTGGTACTGCTTCCTCAAACTACCTGTCGAATTTTATGACTGCACGGATTCTCATGGCCGATGCAGAAAAAGTTTACATCTGTTCCGACGACGGCAAAATTGTGCTGACGTATGAAAACACTGGTGTTAATGGTCCTTCTATCTATGATGCGGAATCTTTCATTCCACTTCGTGATATGATGATTGCTAAAGCCCGCAAGATGGATCCTGATGTCCACCGTGCGACAACAAAAGCACTGCGTCCTAAAGAAGCAGACTTCGATCTCAAACTCAACACTAACGGTATTCAGGGAACAATTACTGATATTACCCGTGTGTCAAAATCCAACGGCGGCATAGGCAAGCGTAAACGCTCCTCTGAGATTGTCGATTTGGTTTCAATCGTACAACAGATTGAACGTGGTACAGGAGGCACAGCTAAGACCGAAGACGGCAGTGTTGTGTTGCGTCCTGATCGTTATAAGCGTAAGAGCGGTGGTGTCACTGAGTTGTCAGACTTCTAAGGAGTTTGCAATGGCTAAGCTTGACCCAAGATCGCTTTCCCATTTTATCTGTGATACTCTCCGTGTTAAATATGGGACTCAACAGTTTAAAAACTTAATGAGTTCCACGTTGTTGTACATCTGTACTTCGACAAACATCAAAGTGTACCACAGAACACTCAAAGACAACGCGGACTTTTCCGTGTTAGATATTACTCCTGCTCAGTTCAGAATGGAACTTATGGATTCAGGTTACGTTACTGCTAACCTTAAGTTCTATTCAACTTTCCTTAGCCTGCTTACTGCAAATGCTTTGGATAAGTTTGTGGCTGAGGAGCTTTGTTACAAGTACAAAATCTGTCCTTGTGATGCAAAGCCTATCTTCAACTTTATTGTTGAACTCAAAGGATTCCGCACAGAGATTCGCAAATTCGCTAAGTCTCGCGGAATAAAGTCACGCGATTATTCGTTTACCAGATTACAGGAAATCAAAGATACGTTTTCTTCGATGTTGCCTGAGCTGGAAAAACACATTCGCAGAACAACAAACAAGAAGCTGGACTTCATTCGCAAATATTTCAATATGTCCCGCGAGGAGCTTTGGTCTGATTTAGTAGTGCATACGCTACGTGCCTACTACAAATCGGTACCGAATGACTTCAGTGAACTCAAACAGTTGAACTACTTGCGTACCGCAGTAAATAACCGCGCACTCAACCTAATCGAAAGTCATGTCAGCCAGAAGCGCCAGCGTTTGGTTAACATGGGTTCAGACAACAAAGAAGGTGCGAAGTTCGTCCTTATGGTGGAAGCCGAATCGCAAATGACACTTAACAGTGAAGGCGAATCGCAGTCTCTTGAAACACTGGGTGAGGGTGAGTTTTGGTTAAACGGAGCTGAGAGTCAGGATTTTACACTGAGCATAGATTCACTGCGTTCTAAGTACCGCAATACAAAACGTGGTGTTGTTCTTTCGGTGTTTGCAGGATTTGAGGTTCCACGTCTGACAACATGGATGCGTAAGCGCCGTATGTTACGTGCGGTAGATAAAAACTCACAGGACATTATGGAGACCAAAGACATCGGGGAAATGTGCAGCATCCTCGCAGAATTTTTAAATGTCAAAGTCGATGTCATTCACACAGCTTTAGGGAGATTTGGACATGAACTTGGTTTCTTGCGCCGTGGAGGTAAAGCAGATGCCTTCTGATATTGTGTTGAGCGACCAAAAGTCGCTTGTAGATCTCGAACAGACTACCTTTGATTTAATATCTGTTCCATCCGATACGTCGTATCGTCGGATGTGCATCTATATCCTGATGCAGACTGTGCAGCAGTACCCAAATACAGGTGAATCTATGTTGTGCCACATAATTTCAACTCGTTTTGGTTACCATTCCTCATTTGTACGCGCTTGCCTTCGGGCAGCTTCAAACTACAACGGAATATATACTTTACGTGCTTGGTCAAATCGCATGATGCGTAAATCATCGGAACGGTTCTATGTAACACATAAGAACTTCGATGCGTATAAAGACTATTTACACTCGTTGCATCCGGAGTTCTGCAATCCTGAATTCTGTAAATTGAATGTTGTATGGCCGCAGCTTGAAAAAGGTAAATAATGTCTAAGTCCTTGTACTCGCCGAATGGTGAAATGGACCTGATAAAGACACTGACTAATCCCGAGACATCAGATAAATCCCGTGCTGCTGTCTTGGGTAAGTTGGATCAATCGTTATTTAATGCTCCTGCTACGTTAGCCGCTTTTCGCAGAATTCAAACTCTTGCACAGAAGAGGCAACGTGTCCCTATATGGGACGATCTTATCGATGATCCTTCATTCGATGCAGATGTCAGGGCTGAGTTAGAGGAATCAGATCGAGAACCTATCCGCTCTAAGAAACGGCTTACTACCGTAATCGAGCGTCTTGATAAGTACAGGAAGTTGCGTGAACTGTTACAGATCACTGAAACGTCCATCGCTTATTTTGACAGAGAGGATAAGTTAGATCCAGATGAACTAGCCGATAACATATCCAACAAGTTGGCTCATGTCAGGAAGAAACATTCCACAGAACAAAAAATATGGAACATGGGGGTAAAGAGTAATACATCAAAGTTTATCAGAAATACTTTGAACAAGGGCAAAGAGAAACAACTACTTACCGGGTTCAAGGATTATGATGATCGCAATGGTGGATTGCCTGACTCTGGTGTATTCATACTTGCAGGTACTACATCTGGCGGTAAATCAGTTGTAGCAAACAACTTGCTGTACAATCTTGTTACAAACAACCGCCGTTTGTCAGGTGTTAAGATAACACTTGAAATGACCGCCGAACAAGAACTTAAACGTATCATGTCGATGGTCACAGGTATTCCTTTCTGGCGTATCAAGCAAAACAAACTTAATGCCGCTGAGAAAGAAAGCATAGTCCGTAAGATGGCTAAGTTCAATAAGAAGATCAAGAAACGTAAGTGTCAGATGTCTTGGGTAAGTCCTGAAGGCTCCATGACTATCGATGACGTCTTGAATATGTGTAAGCCTTTCGGCTACAACGTAATCTTGTTGGACTACATCAGCTTGCTTGAAGGAGTTGATGATGATAACCAGTGGCGTATGTTGAGTGCTATTGCCCGTAAAGCAAAAGTATATGCAACAGAAACCAAAACCTTGTTTGTTATTCTATGTCAGTTGGATGGCAAAACTAACCAGTTGCGTTATTCTCAAGGTGTTAAAGAACATGCTGACGTAATGTGGGCCTGGAATTACACTGACGAAGAACAACGTGCCTTGAAAGTTTTACCAATCAAAGTAGTTAAAGCGCGTGATGGTGAGTTGTTCAACTTAGACTTGAGCGAACACTTTGAAGTTATGCGTGTTGGTGATATGGATTCTGATTCAGGTCCTAAGTTTAGTAGTAAAATGCGTAAACCTAAGTCTGGCTCCAAAGAGGATAATGAAGAAGGAAACGACGGCTATGTGATGTCGTAATCAATGGGGGCCATAGTGCCCCCATTTTGCATTTATGCGCCAAAATTCAGTGGAGATTGCTATGACGGCAATACTTATTAGCCAAGAAGACGGTCCTTACGGAATCGTAACAGAGTCCTATGAGATAGGTCCTTCAGAATTCAATGTTATTCTTTCTGATAGTGTTGTTGCTACAAACAACCTAATGGTCATTCACTTTGATCATAATGAATATGTTCGGTCGAACAAAGGCAACCAGTTACGTACCCATGTAAACCAAGAACTCGAAGAACCTGATGGTGATCTTGACCTTTCACAAATCCGTGACCGTGTTGTGAATTCGATGCCTTATAAAACACGAACCATATTAGCTGACGTTGCCAAAAGCATGGCAGACGTTGCCGACTTTGAAAATGTAATTGATGTGGATGCTAAAGACTTGGAAAAGTTTACTAGCAAAATATCAAAAGAATCAAAAGGCCTTTCTAAGAAACTACGTGAAGACCTACTTCCTGCTGTAATGTCATTTGACCACGCCTCAGCCTATGTTGAGGCTTTTGTTCGTGACGGCTTACAGTTATCTGGTTTCGCTGTCGATAGTGGTGATTTATCTCCACACATTGCTGCCCTTGTTAAAATCCAGACTGTCAGCCATATAGCGGAAGCTATGAAAGGCAATAAAAAGCTCATGGCCAAATATATGAGCATGTATACAAAGCAAGCGTTCGATGAAGCTGTCTTACTAGGTAAGAATCTAGCTAAAAGAGTGCTTGCTGAGCGTTATACGCAAACTTTGTCGAATCCAGTAGGTAGAGTCACTAATTCAATAGGGACAGTATCTGGATTGAGTAAACGACATGAAGAAAAAGCGCATAATATCCAAAGCTGACAGTAAGGCCATGTCGCATACGCAAATTGATGCGATAGCAGACCTTATTGGATTGGCTAAAGTACAGACCCGCCTTCCTGATGATTTTGAAGAATTGGCTGAGCCTAGTGCTGACATAGGCCTGTACGATGACGACTTTGATTTACAATCTATAATCGAGGCCGAACTAACGAATTTCAGCCCTATTCCAAGGGATATGAAAATCGATGACAGTTCGATGCCTCTAGCACCTAATTTCTACGATTTCTGTATTGGTGAAAGCTTCTTAAACTCACCGCCTTACTTGGAACAGGCTCTTATAGGTGTACGTTTCTTTGGCGACTACTGTGTCCATTGTTCAGACAACGAATGGATGAGCGATGATGGTCACGAAGCTGATGAAGGCCTACCTATGTTTGAGAGTAAGGTTTGCTTACTCCAAAATGGTACCTGTCCTAAGTGCGGTGCACGTAAAGTAGAAATGTACAAGTCAGGTGAACTGAACTTCTACAACGAGTTGGCTGTAAACGCTGGTCAACGTAGTGGTAAGTCTGCTGTGACGACTATGATTGCAGCTTACATACTCCACATGTACTTGAAACTTGGTAAGCCTAATGACTTACTGGGTATTCGACCTAACGAAGTTCTGCATGGTACATTCCTTGCCTTAACATTGGGCCAAGCGCGTGAGAACTTATGGGACCCATTCTACGGTTACATTACCGAAAGTCCGTGGTTCAAGAACTACCATAGACTACTACGCCACTATGAGAAGCTGTATGGTGAGCAACTTTTCTCTATCAAAGAAATGTTTGTCCGTTACCGTCACCGCAATATGCTGTGGTATCCAGCTACTCCTGACCAACGTACATTACGTGGACGTACACGTATATTCGCCGCAATCGACGAATTAGGTTGGTTCGACAACAACAGAGACACCAAGAAAGTTAAAGATAACGCTCACGGTGTTTACACTGCTGCATCAAACAGTTTGGCTACTGCACGTCAGGCCGAACGACGCCTCATTAAAATGGACTTCGATAGACCTGTAACTGGTTACATGGTCAACGTAAGTTCCCCTAGCAGTATACGCGATAAGATATGCGAACTGGTCCGTTTATCAGTTGGATCTAAAAAGCTGCTTGGTCTGCATAAACCTACTTGGAAGATGAACCCGAACTTACCGTTCGACAGTGACATTATCCAAGAATACTTCCGTCGTGATCCAATTGCTGCTAAACGCGACTTGGGAGCAGAGCCTTCACTTTCTGCCCATCCGTTTATAGCCAATTCTCAATTCATCCTTAACGCTATCCGCGAGAAAGGCCGCAACTGGATTAAATATCGCCTCAAAATCGAAATCTTCGGTAAAGGTAAACTCGCCAAGCGCTATCGCACTGCCGAAATCCAAGCTGTTCAGGACAAGAACAACAATCCAAGCGTTATGGCTGTGGATGCTGGCCTAACTAACAACAGCTTTGCTCTTACAATAGGTTCGATCCACGATGGCATACCACATATAGATCTTATCATTGAAGTACAGCCTCTTCCTGGTATTCCAGTTAGCCATACATTGCTCTATACTGACATTATACTTCCTCTTATTGAAAAGCGTAATGTCCGTGTTCTGTTAGCTGACCGTTGGAATAGTGTAAAGTTATTAGAAGATGCCTTACGTCAGTGTCCTGAACAACTCAAAATAGCCAAACAGTATAGCTTAAAGTATACTGACATGGTTGCCACACGCGATGACATAGAAATGAAGAATCTTATGATTCCAATTCCTGAAACTCATCCGTGTACAATAGAACAGTTAATCGACCATAACCCAGACGATTATCCTAAGTGTTTTGAAGGACGTCCAGTTGATCACTTCATTGTTCAAATGGCCACAATACAAGACATGATGAAGAAAGGTGTAGGTAAAGGTGACGGGTTCACTGACGATATTTGGCGCTCTGCTGCATTAACACATTGGGGCCTTCGTAATCCTGATTTTGTAGAACACTTGATACCTGCTATAACTCAAGCTCCTAAAACGCAACCTCTTATTGCACACATGGGTAAGTTGTCGCGTATTGCGGGAGGAACAAGTGCTGGTGGGACAAGCGCATCTGTATTGTCGTCTTCTGGCGGCTATTTGGGTTACAGAAAGAGCCTGAAATAGAGCTTCCACAACGCTAATTTATAGCTATAGGTTGGCTATGGAGAATTAAAATGAAAGTCGTTAATCCATTCGATTTATTGAAGCAGGATAAACCGGATAGTTTGGCCAGTCAGAGTTCTGATGGCCTTGTAAGTGAATCAACCGTTATAAATGACGATCCAAGTGTGTGCCCTAAGTGCCGCGCTCCTATGGACACAAAGCAAATCAGAACTCCAGACTTCAAAGGTTTGGAGCCTGTATTTTGGTGCAATAGTTGCAGAGTAACTACGCCTAAACCTCTTTAAGGTAGCAGTATGTTCAATTTCAAATCACGTATTGTTGCCGATTCCGGTTCGGGTAAAAAACAACAGAGTACGCTGGGTGTTTCTTCTCGCCCGCGTAAATCTCCTTCAAATCCTGGGTTCGTATCTGAATCCAACGCTGGTTCAGGTCCTACATTTGGCAAGATGGAAGTCGGATTAGATACATCCTTATTGCTTGAAGGTATGGATAGTGAACTCAGAGACAGACAACTATTTTCAGTGTATCGTGATATGTATTGGCACGATCCTGTTTGTGGTAGCTGTGCGGATTTATTCAGTACGCTCCCATTCAGTGAGTTTAATATTGGTGGTGCCCAAGACAAATACTTGGACTCCTACCGCGAAGCTATTGAAGTATTAAACTTGCGTAGTATTATGCCTCGCGTTTCCATTGACCACCAAGTAACCGGTGCGTTCTGTGGAAGTATGTTGTATAGTGCTGAAAAGAAAAAGATCTACGACTTGATGCCTCATCGCTACGATGATATAGCCGTGCATTCACTTCCTCTTTATAGCCAAGATCCTATTATGTATCTTCGCATGAACGATGAAATGAAAAACACGCTGCGTTTGGACAGCCGGCGTATCGATATGATCCGTGAGCAGATGGGCGACAAGTTTTTTTCCAAGCTTATGGAATCTGAACTTGAGCTTGATCCAATCGGAACAATCTATGTTCCACGTAAGACATTCTCGTTTGGCGAAGGTGTTAGTTACTTTAAACGTGTTCTGCCTCTGTGGTTAATTGAGAAGAACCTGTATCGTGGTACATTAGTTGAATCAGGTCGCAGGCAACGTGGTATCTTACACTTGATGTTAGGTGAAGAAGACTGGCAGCCACAACCTGAAGACTTCCAACGTATCACAGATATGTTTATGGATGCTGATGCTGACCCAATCGGAGCTGTAGTGGCTACACGTTTAGGTATTAGCGTTAGTGAAATGCGTCAAGGCGGTGACTTCTGGAAAGTAACTGACATCTGGGACCAAACTACCCAAGTTAAAATGCGGGCACTTGGTATCAGTGAAGCATTCCTGTCTGGTGATGCAAGTTATGCAAACATGGAAGGTTCAATGACCGTGTTTGTTGAAACTCTCCGTGCGTACCGTGATATGATGACACGGAAGATATTCTATGAAAAAGTCTTCCCGCTTGTTTCATTGATGAATGGATTTACTGCTAAGAACGGCAAGATTTTAACCAAGTCAGGTCTGATGGAAGGTAACACTCAGGATATCCTGAGACGTATGCAAGACGGCTCTAAGTTGTTTATTCCTACAGTACACTGGGCAAAACAACTCAAGCCAGAACACGACCAGTCTTATATCGATATTTTAAACATGATGACTGAGAAAGGCATACCAGTACCATTACGAGCGTTAGCTGCTGCTGGCGGATTCAACTTGGACCAATTGCTAATGAATCAATCCGAAGACTTGGCTACACAACGTCAACTCTTGGAATACAACAAACAGCTTTCTGATATGAAAGCTAAGTACGCTCCTGCTGAAGCTGGTGCTGGCGGTGAAGGTATGGCTTCTTTCTCCTCTGTGTTAGGTGATCGCCCTATGCCTAAATTGTTTGACCGTGACTTCGGTGAGCGCTCTGAAATTGTAGGCGTTACACGTACAGGTAAGCCTAAACATATCATCAACCAGCGCGCCGCTAACGCTAAGATGAACCAACAGATTATCAAAGGTCTGACATCGATTGCCCGCAGCGGTAATACTCCATTAACCAACTTGACTTCAACAGGAATGTTGCCGTCACCTGCATTATTCCGCGGTATGGGACAATGAAGAAACTGCTACACACCTTAGACCGTTTATGCCTGTCAGTTAGCCGGTGGTTAGTTTACCACCGGTTCGCTCAGTATGAGTGGTCTCCAGTACAAAAACTAATAGATAAAAGCGCCCGTGAAGATACTACTGGAATCGATTCCGCTGTCCATTCATTGAAAATAAACATCAGTGATAAAGACATGCTAGTTCCTGAACTTGGCTTATTTACAGGACAAGGTGCCTATATATGCAAAGCTTGGGTAAATCCACTAGGCTTCAATCTGCCTGATTATCCTGGCGGTGACAAGATTGTAACATCGAGTTCGTATGTGAACGCTGTTAAAGCAAAACAAGAATTGGATGAATTGGTCCAGACCTTGATAGCTTATCTCCGTGATACATTGAAATACGATGTCGATATTGGACGCTGGACTCGGTTTCTGTTTGAAATGCCTGAATTGTTACTGTTCCAGTATTTCTCACATCCTCATTTTAAAGACTTTGCCAAAAACTACAGTGTTGCGATAGGCTCCCTTGTAGCTTTTGAACGAAAAGGATTCCATACAGATAACACTGAATCTTCTAAAGCCAGACTCAAAGAACTTGAAACACAGTTGCTTCATGTTATGTGTAGCGGTTTGCATTTATACAGTTACAAGTTTTATTGTGAACTTGTACGTGAACTTCCAAAAGACTTTGCGGAGCGTATGCCTGCAGTCAAACTTAAAATGAAACATACTACACAGGAAACATTTACTTATGTGTCCTGTAATTTGTAAGGAGCTGTGATGGGATTACCTGATGAATACACATTAGGACAACTCAAGGAACACATAGCTGGTGGTGGTTATCTTCGCATACTTGCAAAGTGTAAATCAAAGCCGTACACAGGAGTAGTTTTCATTGTGTCTGGCGTTAAGCACGATGCAGCCGTTAACTATCACGATGTTTCAGTGTCTTTTGGTTTCTTTTTATCGAATGATATGGGTGACCTGACACTTGAACGTCCTAAGTCTGAGGTACTGCATCTGCGTAAAGCAAATCAGCTTGACTTGGACCTGTGTTACTTGGCCGGATTGTATGGCAGGAGGCTAGGTACGTTGTTTACGACTCAGCCTGATTCAGCCTACGTGTCGTCGGCTATATTCAACAACACTGAATTTGAATCTTCCGTTGTATTAGGAGAATCAACTGATGGCGAATGAACTTGATAAGAAATTTGCAGAGCGTTTTGGTTTGCCTGAGCAAGACTGGACTTCTGACAAAATCAAAATTCCATTTGAGTCGCTGAAGCTTACTGAAGCACAAAAGACAAAAGCAATGTCCGAAGCTGTAGGTTATGCCAGCGACAAATTCTACAAAGGACAAAATCAAGATCCGTACTTGTATTACTTCTTGATGTTGTCTACACCGAATGCCGTTATTATGGCAGCATTACTCAACACATAACACTGGGACAAATTCATGGATACTTTGTTTAGCTTCTACAATCTTGATGTAGCAAAACTTAAACGTGTGACCTTCTTAAATTCATCAGGTAGTGTTCCTGCTGAAATCATGGAAGTTCTCAACGAATTTGCCGACAATATCGACGAACATTTTGATATTGGCCAGGCGACTGATTACGAAACTGCTGAGCCTCTAATGGAAGCTTTGCAGGAATTTCTGATTGTCAACGGTGTCATGGACGATCCTTCAGAGCTGGACATTGATGAAGACGACGAAGATGCAGAACTTCCGCTGCCTCCAGTCATGATAGAATCAGTTGTCCGTCTGCGCGTAGGTAATGAAGTTAAATTCCTTATCCACGTTATGGATCCAGACAGTGATATGTACGATGACGAAGAAGAAGACATCAGTTTTGATGATGACGAAGAAGAGGAAGACTTCGAGTAGTCAGGTGTGGGAAGGGCGCTATATGTGCCCTTTTCGCGATCTTGTGGCATAAAATTTCGCAGGTGACTATCATGTTTGTTCAACTTGTACATGAATCCGTGTTAACTGTCGGCCATTATCTTAACAATGTTCAAAACGGTATTTATACGGTTATGTTGGTTCCGGTAGATTCTAGGGAAGATGCTGTTATACGTCTACGCGCTTTTAGTGACCGTATTCGCCAAAAGCTTCCTGCTATGGACAGTCCTGAGCTAACTGCCTATTGTTGTGGTAGCAATCCTATCAAATGTTGTGGTAAGCTACATAGTCATATAGAATCGGTTATCGCACAGGCAAATCCAAAGACGCCTAAAGTTATAGATCATAGACGGGACTGGCAAAAATGAAAATACTTGTAGCTATCTCTGGTGCTGGTGCTGCCAAATCTGTAAATAGTGTAGTAAGAAAAGACGGTAAGATCCATTACGCGGGTTTAGTGTTCCCTGACTTCGATAAACCCATTGTCTTAAAGTCAGGCAAACACAAACGTGCCGTACTTGCTAAGAAAGGGAAGTTCTTTAAGTTGGTTCGCTATGGTAGAGTTGGATATGAAGATTTTACCACCCACAAAGACAAAGAAAGACGCGATAGATTTCGTGCCCGCTTTCGTGGCATCCTAACTAAAGAAGGGAAGCCTGCTTACAAAGATAAATGGACCGCCGCACACTGGGCTTACTACGACTTATGGTGATATATGGTTACTGAACTTGTTTTCGGATGTGGATGTGTCAAACCAACAAAGCGCGAACCGTTAAAAGCCTCTACTTCTCGTTGTCCTGTACATGGTCATGGAGTAGTAGCATTGACATCGGGTAAGCGTTTGCGTAACAAGCTCGACACTAAAAAGTTGAAAGCTGTATGCTGTCCTTTGGCAGAATTCACACATGAAGACAGTTTGGTAATTGTTGATTGTTCAAAACCCCTCAAGGTACTACAAAAACAAGTAACAGGAAAACACGTTGTTTACAAAGATGCTAAGTCATTGGCAGTCCTGTCTCTATGTATCTCATTTGCTAAGTCTGTTACTGTTCATACACGGAGCCCTTTAGTATTCCGTATGTGTAAATATCCAGATAGCATAACTTCGATGACGCCTAATGGTTCAGGTAAATACGATGTCAAAAAAGCAAGCTAAAAATATACCGATCCTTGACGTTATAGATGCGTACAATTGGTTGAATCGCGCTTACTTCTCTGCTCCCAAACTCACTACCAAAGCTGGTGAGCCTACTGGTGCAGTTAAAGGTTTCGTTAATATGGTCAACAGCCTTATTAAAAAGCGCATTGAAAAATATGGTGTGTGTTACTTGGTTGTTGCTTTTGACAGCAACAAAGGAAAGAACTGGCGCCACCAATACACCGCTGACTTCCTTTCAAAGAACAAGAAGCACATAGGTGTAATGCCTACAGATACCGACAAAGGATATAAAGGCACACGGTTAAAAGATGAAACAAAATCATCTGAACTTAATCCACAAATTGAATTGGCTAAACAGGTACTTGCTGCCCGTGGAATCGTTTGCTTAGAATCTCCAAGATACGAAGCAGATGACATCATAGGTACTCTTGCCTTACACGCCAGTCCTAAAACGTACAACCTTATGATATGGAGCCGTGATAAAGATTTCGCGCAGCTACTTTCTAGGAATGTACGCATAACACAGCAAGCTCAAGGTAATACCAAAGAGATTGTTGTGACACGCATGAACTGCAAAGAAGTCTACGGTGTACTTCCAAAACACGTTATACCTTATCTGGCCATGTGCGGAGATAAGTCTGACAATGTTCCTGGTATACCTGGAATAGGACCAGCTAAAGCAGTAGAGCTGATTGCCTTACATGAGAACAGTGAAGATCTCATGTCTTCGATTTTCGCAGGATCTTATACAAAAGGACTTCAAAAGAAACTTACCGATCCAGTCAACCAAAAGTTGTATTATATGTCGGAGACTTTAGTTTCTATTTGCACAGATGTACCAAACGTACCTACAAAATTAAGTGAGTATCGTCTTGGTAAACTTTCAAACCACATGAAACAACTAAACAAACTTGCCAAGCGTTGGGAGTTTACACAGTTGTTTACCGTTTAGCAGGAATAATATATGAGCGAAGCACATCAAGTACAAGGTGAAATCCAATGTGAAGATCAGGTCCAGGGTCACGTTCCTGGAACCCAGGTTAAGCCTGTAGAAATACAGACAGCTTTCATACCTGCACCTGAACCAGACCATGCACCTGACGAAACTTACGCTATTTCAAATGATCCGGTTGAGCATTACCGCAAAACTGATCTTACCCCGCACATGGTGTCTGTGTCTCTGATCGGTGGTACGTCTGTTGATCCTGAAATTGTTGAAGCAGAAGCCGAAGGCCAGTTAGCTGTTTTAGGCGAAACACAGGTAGAAGTATTGGAAGACGTGGATAGTGAAGAGGTCCATGAACCTGTTGACGACCAAGCAGCCGTTGGTCTTGCTGTGCAGACTGAACAGCGTCCTGCTAAACGTAAGAACAAAAACAAATTGACCACTCGTAATACTCCTATTGCACAAAACAGTTACAAGCCTGCAGGCAATGAATTGAAAGCAGCGTCTCCTGGTAGTTTGCAGCAATTGGCGGAACGGTTCAACAACAACGTAGACATTCCATCTCCAATCGATTACGTTGTTTATAGCAGCGTCGGTTACCTGAGCGCTGTCATGACACGTCCTCACCCGGACATGGTAAAGGCTTCTGCTGAATACAATGCCGGTGACGCGACTGCAAAACGCCGTATGCTTATCCAAACAGAGCAACATGCAGTTGATGTTATGGTTCTTACATCGACAGTGTTCGGCAGTTTCAGTAATTGTGGTCGTCCTATCGCAAACAACTACAAAGACTTCGTTAATATGGTGCGTAGTGACCGCGAACCTAAAGCTAAGCGTTTAGGTCGTATTTCGTTCATGCGTTATGACGCGCAGAACACACGTAAGTTCCTGGCAGCCGCCTTCGTTCAATACAATGACGGCAGCCGCAATCCAGAAGATGCTACAACTGTCAACTTGAATGCGTTGCGTAAATCTCTGGTCAAAATCTTTGAAACATTCCGCAATGTACGCATCGGTATTATGTTCTTTGGTGACGATCAGCACAAGCCTACTCACTGGTCTGAGATTGAATCGGTGATTGAAGCTGTGTGCCGTGAAAACAAACGGCAAGTAACTGTCTTTGTTCACAGCCGTGTGTTGGTAGACAACTCAAATCTTATGAGCCACAACCTGAAACAAAGTGCTGCTAAACGCGGCTTTGCTGTATAGTTAAATGTTAAGGTAACATGATGTCAGTTTACTTAATACCTTCCCATGTAATTGATTTAGACAGTGCTGCATATCTGAACCAATCTATGGATTTGGTAAAAGCTCATGTTGCCTTAGCTAGACACTTACACAAGCAATACGGTTTCGATACACTATCTGTCAAATTGTCACCGACAGGAATTCCAGCAGCGTATGGTTTCCGTGTAGGTGACACTGTTAGCCCACTTTATAGTGTTAACGGCTCTCTGACACTGCTCTCTGATGTTGAAGAAGACCTTGACCTTGTGTCTTTGAAAACATTGTATGCAGGATATTGTATACCTGAATTTTTGAAATCCATTCCTCCGACAGAATATTATTTGACAATAGTTCCTGTTGATGGTCTAGGATATTGCTTTAAATACATTGTATGTCTTCCACGTGATGACCGTGGTGCCTTGCATCAACCAGTATTGGCAGCTAAAAGCATCTGTACTGAGGCATCTTATTTTGCTGACAAGGCACTTATAACAGGACAGCGTTTGGACTTGAACCAATTGCCTGCCTTGGGACAAGCGGATGAACAGATGTACAACCTCATGCTTGACACATACCTGTTTGTACGTGACAAGTCAATAATCGATAGAACAGCAAATGTTATGTATCGCTGGAATCTTCGTGGTTTTTTATTTGACCTAGTTGATTCCTTGCGTACAAGAGGCATTGATGTGCCTAAAGACATTTTAAACTTTGTTACGGTGTCAGAATGAAAGATCTGATTAAAGAATATTGCACAGCTTACAGGACCAAGATAATAAACTATCCTGCTCCTATCACAACAACTTCAGTAATATCAGAATTGCCTCAACGTGTGGCAAAAGCAGTGATGGCACTAGCCACTCTTGAGCATAAACTCGCTGATGCTGTAGGTAAAGTAGATTCTGTTATCCACATGCGTTACGGCAGTACATCGTTGCCTATACACATGATGGCCAAAGCTTTGGATGTGAACGAACATTTTGTTTATGCCTACTATCTTGAATACGGCGGCGATGTCGGCGATTTGATTTCAATGTTAGGTCGGCAACCAATCTATTACTTCAACCTTGTTGTAGATAAAATAGAGTTGGGTAACGCTTATGACATCCCATGGGAGCTTGTTGATGCTTACAAAAATGAGTACGACATTTATCGCGCATTCGTATCTAAGTACACTGTTGGTGCCAAGAACGAATCTATTTATGTCAGAAAATCTATTGTCTCAGGTCAGTACCGTGAATTAAAAATAACTGCCAAAGTGCAGGAACGCTTCGACTCATTTGAGAAAAGCATTTTACAACAGTTGCGTCCAGCTCAGGCCGAACAGCGCTACGGCCGTAGAGTTCCAATCAAACTTCGTGGCGTATCTTCTTCTGAACATGCCCGACAACTGAAGGAAAGTGGATATGAAGATTAATATTCTGGACCCGTACTCATTATCTGGTTCGTTGAGTAAAGAACAGAAAACTACCTTGTTTGCTCCTAAAGTAGTTACTGTAACCACATTGGAGAATGCTGCTGAAGAAGGCATCACTAAATATCGTGATGATAATAAGGACGGTTATGTTGACCTTCCTACAAACCACAAACTCAGTGAATTTTTCAATTACGGTGAGTTGATTCACAGCGACAATGCTGTGAAATTCAAACTTGAGAATCGTGTACCTATCTCCCGCACAGATATTCTGGATTCAGCAATCTATACAGGTACCAATTTGCTTGATAAGTTGCGTGTCCAGTTCGGCTCATTTGTTCCTAACAGTTGGTATCGCGGTCCTGAAGTTGAATACGCCGCAACATATCGTGATGGGTTTGTTAAGTACATCAACAAATCATACAGTCGTACACAGACAGGTGAGCCTACAGCGGCTGAGTTAGTGTCTACTGTCACGAACACGATGTTTTTGCGTGATTTGGTTTCCAGAGCAAATGCAGGTTCCCGTACCTGCGGCCTTATTCTTAACCTGTGGAACAACTACTACAAAGGCAAGCAGCACCCTAACGGTGAAGCTGTTGACTTTGAAATACCAGGTTCAAAAGGCAACAAAGCTTTGTGGGACTGGATCAAATCAAGCGGTCTCAAATACGACCAGCTCATTCTGGAGTTTCATAATCCACAAACCGGTCCATTCTCTGGTTGGGTACACGGCAGTGTTATTGATGAACAGGTCAAAGGTCGTAAGAACCGCATGTCCGCATTTACAATTTAACAATGGGGCCTAGTGCCCCATTTTCGTTTAGGAGACGTTATGGACCAACTTGACATAAAACGAGACAGTGTATCTCTTGCAACGTCGCTGTTGTTGAATCTAAACAGGCCAGAGATTCAGAAATGTATCGACTCAGGACTGTACGAAAATTTTGACTGTATTGTAATAGGGTCAAATGTAGATACGGCCTTAAAGTCCTCACGTATTAAGACTATTGCTGGTGCCATTGTGCATTCAACTTACTTTGTAGTCAGTGAACCTATATTAAATCCTGTACACTACTACTCTGGCTGCTCTTATAATCTATACGATGTTGCCAATTATTTCATGGTCCCATATTGGATAGCTTGTCCTGTGCAATCTCCTTATGATCCTACTTTGTTTATTACTTCAACATCTGAAACTACGGAAGCCTTGCTTAGAACAGGTATGATTCCTAATTACAAAATTGATGACAGGATGAAGGACATAACACGGGATTTGTTTGTGGGTTATGTTAACCAGGATGGGTTCAACTTTGAGTATGCCGGTTTCATTCAACATCGTACTTCAGGTTACTATCATTTAGTATTCGCATTCAGCAAAAACAAGCCTAAGACTTGTTGCCACGGATGTCGAGCATCGAACTAGGAAATATTATGCGCCCAGGTAAGTTACAACAAAGAATTATAAGTTGGTTAGGAAGGACATACGGCCAGAAAACTTTGGAGAAAGAAGAACGCTGTTTGCGATATGCAGAAGAATCTATGGAACTGTTGCAGGCAGCAGGTGTTGATCGTGAGACATTGTTGAAAATAGTCGATCACGTATACAGTCGTCCTAAAGGCGATGTCGATCAAGAAGTGACGGGTAGTTATATCACGCTTGTAGGTATGTGTCATGCCCACGGAATTGATTTACACCGTAGTGTTGACCGTGAACTTGATCGTGTTGAGCAAATTAAAGATGCCTGCCGTACCAAACACGATAGCAAACCTGATTTCATGCGTACACATTCGGCGGATATCCCTGTTGGTAAAATCCAACCTGCCGTAGATACAGTACGTTTCGGCAATGAATTGGAGTCCTTCATAGAAGCGATTGATTATCCTGACGATTACATACATCGTATATCTGAACTGTACAAGTACCTTATTGAATTAAGTAAACAGAGTGGTCTGTTCTACACACCTGTCGAGGCTTCAATTGACTTTGCATCGTATGTAACAGAAGCCGAATCTCTCGATGGTGTGTTGCGTCAGCCTATACGGTTGAACTTTATAAATACTCTCTGTACAGATTTCCATATGCCTGATGCTCCTTACCGGGCCCATAAAGACACGCTTCATGTGGAATTATACGCTTATGAATCTATACGTGGTATCCACAGATTTGAATCTAATGAATCTATAGAGTTCGGTACCCCTTTAGGTCCTGTCGTATTACCTGTAAGCAAACTTCTTGAGCTGCGGTGCTTATCTATACGTATCGACCTAGATGAAGTTGTGGTTGATGACTCTATGTACAGAGGTGCTAGTAGAATCAGCTTCTGTGTTTCCTAAGACCGTAAAAGGCAGCTCATTTGGCTGCCTTTTGCTTATCTACGGATTGTGCCTCAATATGCAGTGTCAAAAACCACCTACCCATTATGGCCGTCTGCGGTACCCAAATCCTGCCTATAACTACCAAAACTAAGTACCAAAATATGCTAGTTTTCGACTAATATACTTAGCTTCCTTAGACCTAAAAAAGGGAGCAAATAGCTCCCTAATAGTTATATCGCTACTGCCAGAGCAAGTGCTGCCAGTATTTTTAAACTAATGCTTTCAATCTGATTCCGCAACTGTTCTTCCCTTCGTGCATCTATTTCCATATCCAATAACACGTAAGCTTTGTTGGCCCTCATTTCTTCCAGTATAGCCAATTCACGAATCAAGTTTGCTCTTTGTACAGTAAGTGCCAATATGCTGTTAGCTTGTTCAACCAACGCTGCGTTGGACTCTGCACTTATATAAGCCTGCTCGATTTTATAAAGCTCTGCAGGATCAACAAGCGCCCAAACTTTACCGTTCGTATCAACATATTCCTTTACGTCTGAATCAAATGCTTCCGGTAATGCTACAGGAGTAATGTCCTTATGGACAAATTCCTCTATTTTCGTAGTCTGCATCACAACAGGTTCTTTTTGTTGTGACGCACAACCTACTAATAAAAACAACGCTAACAGCAACACACGCATACTATTCTCCAGTTCGGCGCTTCTTCTGGCCTTTATTGAAGTTTGCAATCTGCTGGCTACTATCCGAATTTTCACTTTCTTTAGCTACTTGGTCGAATGCGGCCTGGCCCTGTTGAGCTACTTCCTCAGCTACTTGCTGTTCCTGCTCTATGTTAACTTGCAGTTTTTGGTCAGCTATGATTTTATCACCAATGTGGTTTTTATCAATCGTGTCTAATTCATCTGCAACATCTTTTGTAGTTGGTTGGCGTTTAGCCATAACTACAGTGGCACCCAATGTTAGAATGGCAAGCACTGCCATCAAAATGTACTTGCCCCATTTCTTATACCAAACTTCTGTTAATTCTGGTTCCATTTTATATTACCTTATGTTTCGGTCACATACTCACATACAGAGACACATTTAATTTTCCACAATATACGTTGCACATATAGAATACCAATTATATCTGTTTGCTGTAAATTCTTGGAATTGACCTCGAGTTATTCTAGCAACAAAGGCATCTATTTGCGCGGTATCTGTGATAGCAACGCCGTTTTTGGAGAACGATACGTTGTTATTTACCAGATTTTTAATATAGACGTATCTTGTACCTCCAGGTTCATACAAATACAAATACAAATACCCTGCGGCATCCTCAACCCAGGTATTTTCTTTATTAACTGTGAGCCTGTCATAAGCACATACTGTGACAAATTCAGGCTCAGCTTCTCTCTTATAGATATGTTGGTGCAATGGCATAAAGTATCCAGAGTTGGATCCTACTCAGTAGGTAGGCTCGTTGTTGTTTTGTTCAATTCCAGTACGTACACCACCGTCTTTATTCAACATACTGTCAATCATATAGCTGATGCTGATAAACGTGAGCATACTCGGGTTAGGATCGGTTAACAGGATACCTAAATAACTTGTCAACACACCGAAGATAACAAGAACACTGTTGCCTTTATTTGTAGTCCAGTACTTGACCCAATCCAAATTTCCCTGCACACATTTTTTAACATAGTGAGCAGCTACTCCCAAGAAAGTAATCAACAAGGACAGTACGTAATAGTCCCATGTATAGTTTGCTAAGGGTCCTAATAAAATGGATGAATCCATAAAACACTCCTAATAATTAAACTGTTTCGCAGATCCAGTGGACTTGAATTCCTCCATTCCACGGTTCTTCGATTTTACCTACTGTATACCTGCTCCTTATAGTAGCAGCTTCGTACTCAGGCACAACTGTCCCTAGAACTACGTTATCCATTTGACCTAAAGGCTCACCTGTACTTATTTTTGTATACCAGCGGTAGTTATCCCATACCCACTCGTACACATCAGAAGAAAGCCAAGCACCTATCATACGACTGTCGCCAGAGCCACCCCGGTTAAAATAACATACCGATTGGGGCAACTCAGGCTCAACGTCTTCTATAGGCCTATAGGAATGTATTGTTAACACTTTAACTTCCTGTTGTTGTGTTTAAATAACGAAATTGATTGTCATGTCCGGCATTTTAATCTGTTGGCCTACAACAACATTCAATTGAGACAGTTCAAGATCGGCTCCAGAATCAGCCAAGCCACAAGTACCGTGAATAATAAAATTCGTTTGGGCCGCAGCGGCTGTACTGTTTGTATAGTCTGAGTTACTAAAACATAGTGTAAAGCAACCAATCGTTCCAACTTGTGTCGCTTTGAACACATCAGCACGTTTAGAGAATGCCAAGATACGTTGCAGAGGATTATCGCCCAAGTAACGATCATCAAAGTTCAGGAATACCATACGTGCTAACTCGGTCTTCCCGTAGCTAGGCATACCTGTAGTAGCATTGAACGGCCATGTACTGTTGATAACCGTACCAGAGCGATGTGATTCATACATAGCTGCGAGTTGTACATCAGACAATTCGCCTCCTGTCCACAGACTCACTATACAATGGTTATTATTGCCTAAATGAGTTTGGATAGGAGAAGTGAACTGGCCTAACATAAGGCTCTTGGCCGTAATTGCAAATTCCATACTGGACTCCTACTACGATACTTTGATTGGGAACGGATTCAGGAGTTTGGGAACGATGTTCTCTGTACTCAAGAATGTGGTACGGTTTAACTCAATTTTTCCAGGACCTGTGCCAACTTCCGCAAGAATCATAGGATAGTAACTTACATTGGGGCTGAACTTACTGTTCTTATCCGTCGCATACGTCGGGAAGCTCGGTGAGTAAGGGGTAATTAATGCCCATGTCGGAGTAAACGAATTGTTTTGCGGTGAAGCTGCTTTACCTAAACCAAAATCACTTAGATATAACGCCATAGAGCTGCCTTCACTCAAGCTTCCAGTTGACCACGCACGTATCAAGAACTTCGATGCCGTTACAGGGGCGTTTAAAGGTACTACTATATACGAAGTGTGGTTACCGGTAGAATATGACATAATTCCTACACTGGTCCAAGCAGTATCTGCCTCATTCCTGTAGTAGAACTGAATGTTCATCGTTCTTGCACCGCTGCTATGGCCGTTGTTCTGTCCACTAGGTGGATGAATTCTGATTATTATTCTATCTACAGTGATAGGACTCCTATACTCCATAGCACTGTATCTGTCATTAGCGCGTATATATGAATGACCACCCACATAAGCATAGAGTTCAGGAGAACCATCTAGTCCTGGTCTTGGATCTAACCTTCTAGCTACTGTATACGTAGCTATGGATATGTCTGAATCTAATATAGGACCCGAGCTTGTATTTCCGTATAGCCAATAGTCCATTGGAAATACTGCGATTGACGAATCCATTGTTCCTGAGGACAGAGCGCCTCCGAATGTAGAAGCATTGAAGCTCGTTAATCCTGTAGGAAGGTTTCTCGGGTGGAATATAGTATTTAGTGAGAGTGCGTCTGTACCAGAATTTACTAAGTTAATCGTATCATTTGCTTCTACGGTAGTTGCCAATTCTGTACTATACGCAATAATACCTTTTGCATTGTATTGGAGTGCTTTAAGGCGTGTGCCTGTCTCTCCGGTTTGCTGGGAGTCATCCAAGAAAGGCACATTATCAATACTTGAAGGAACGGCACCATCGAACAGAAAAATGTTACCGCCGTACGTAACAGAGCTAGTCGCCACATTTTGGCTTACCGCTCTCAGCAATCCGCCTTTAAGACCTATATGCTTCATAAGAAAATTCTCCACATAATCCTGTTAAGGATCGATTTCATTTAATACACATAATTGGTAATACGTATAGGTTATGTCTTCCGATCTATACGCTCCCCGAGAACAACGACCCACTACTTCCATGATAGGTTCAGCTAATATGCTGTTTATCGTGAATGTTCCTACTACATAAAACTCGAATGTTGGTGTTGTACCATTTGTTTGCCAGTGGTATTGATTACCTTCTTCATCAGCGAAGTACCAGTAATGCCTATTAGATGCAGATAGCCTTTTCTTATAGATTACTTGGCCTTGACTTATACCACATACTTGTACAGTTTCTTTTTCTTTCCTATATACATGCTGTGTTATCATTGTCTGTTTTCTTCCCATGCACGGCATCCCATAAGACGTAAAGCAGAATACATTGCCATTGTTTTACGTTTAGATACTCCATCTGCAATCAAGCCTAGCCTGAAAATCTGATCAGCTTGTTTCTGGTTAAAGAAATCTCCAGATGGATTTGGAACATCATGTCTGTATAGCAGATCATGAATTACAGATGCACGTAATCCAGAGCCGAAAGGTGGAAACAGAGACCAAAGGCTACGTGGGCTACTAATCAAATCTGTTCCGAATCCTTCCAAAGCAACCAAATCTACTGTGCGGAAGTTACACACGTACGGAGATTCAATTACACATTTCTTGTCCATATCCCAGCAAAACTGAAAACCAAAGTCTTCAACAAGCTCGAATTTATATCCACCTGGGAATGAATACAACTTTAAATCGCCGACAAACACAGGTGCATGCGGTACACCTTGTTTTGTCTCTGTGACAGTTATTTCATACATAGAAATTGGAGTGGACATTGCTGCCCACTCCCTCATATTATGGAACGCGAATTTCCAAATCTGTTATCTTGTAGACTTTGCCCGATTCAGATAAAGCAGACAGTACCTCAAGATCAGACCCTGAGCCTATATCACCGACACTTCCAACAAACGCTTGGTACACGTTCGCATTAGTTGTATACGTCGGGTTGTTAATCGCGCTATCCACATACATAAACACGAACCAATTCAACGCACCTGAGGAGTGCAGTGTGTAATCCTGAGCTAACGCTTCGAGGCTCCACTTTTTGAAGTTCTTGTTAATGATCTGGACCGTAGCTGTGTTTGGATATGCAGCACTAAGACGTAACGTACCTAGTGCTTTCAAGCTGTTGCTTTGAATTACACCAGATGTTTGAATCAGTGCTTCAATCTGAGCTTTGGTCGGCATAGTACCACCGAACAACCAGATTACTTTCTTTGATGCAGATACTACCTGCTCATGTCTGGCTGTAGAAAGATGCTTCATACCTAAAGAGAACTTAGCCATATTAAATCTCCGTTACTTCAGGTTTCAAACGGGCATACATCAAAGCAGCCTGTTGTTGTGGAAGTATCTGTGCTTTGCTTAAACGCACTTCTGCTGTTGTAGCAGGTCCGCCTGCAGTACAGATCAGGAACGGTGTAGATGCTCCTGCTGGCACATAGGCGCTGTTGTATGTAACAGGCTTAATGATTGCCCACGTTGGAACAACAGCACTGTTATTTGGATTCACTGAGGTATAAGGAACGAACTTAGTGATACCGCAACTTCCTACAGCAAACCGCACTATCAAACGTGTTGCACCTGGAGCAGATACTGGACGTAATACAGTGCTGCCTATTTGGGTAAACAACTCAGTTTCAGTTGTGCCGTTGTAGGCAAACACGGTGTACTGAGTGTTGCTATCTGCGGTTACAGTAATGTGTGACACATCTGCTGTATTCCATAGATCGAAGTTTAATTGGTTTGCGCCAGCCGCCGCAGTGAACGCATATTGAAGTCTCGCAGACAGTACATCCAATTTACGTTCCAGGTTTAAGCTTGGTGTTGTTCCAGTTAAATCACGCATACCTATAGCATACACAGGTACACCGTTTACCTCAGTTTCTGCTTCGTCGCGGCCTGCAGCAGGATAACCATAAAGGCGCTGTGTCTGAGCAAATTCCATCATGTGTGATGGAGATACAAGTAACGAAGAAGAAACACGTAAAGCCTCTACTGCATTTTGCAGCAAGCCGCTATCTGTGTTTGGGTCAAATGATATTGCTTCTTCGGATTCTGGAACTGTACCTGCAAAAACAAACACGTTCCATCCAGAAGTACCTGCATAGTCCTGCATACTCTGCAAGATATTAGAGTGACAGAATAAAAACATATTAGCCGCCCCATGTGTAGTTGAATGTCAAGTCGTTGCCTTTCAGCACCTTTGACATATCGATTGCACTTCCAGCAAGGACCATATCAGCATTGCTGCCAACATCGCCTATAGTACCGATACCAACAAAGTAAGCAGGCTGGCTCGAGGTCATATCAACAGCAGCCGTAGCACAAGTTGCGAACAAGAACCAACTAACTGTACCGCCAGAAATTTTAGTAAATTCTTCAGCACGTTCACTCAGAGGGAAACGGAACTTGGTCGGACCTATGTTGTGACCTTGTAGTGTGTTCTCATAACGGCACCACGCCTTCAACGTACTGCCTAATGCTACTGCCCACTGATTTAACAGAGTCAGGCTGTACTGGCCACGCACTGTACTGAACTGAATACCTGAACCGGCAACAGTGCTAAACATAGCCGCTTCAAATTGTGCTTTGGTAGGCATCGGGCCATTATAAATAGCCATCATCTTGCGGTACGCACCTGAAGTAACGTAATCAGCGTTTGCTAAAGGTACTAAACCGTCCGTTGCTAAAATTGTCATGCGAAGGCTCCTTACTCTACTTCGTTAACTACGTTGCCGAACACTTTCAGGTGAACCAGCGAGAAACTATCACTGATGCCTGCACGACGACGATTTAATACAGCTACTTTACCGTCAAGTGGACCACCTGCACTCAGCACCATAGCAGGCACCTGTGTAGCATCGGCAGACTTGTAAGTTGCTGTTGTTGGGTTAGCTGGAACCAATACACACCACGTTACGTCTGTAGTAGTTTTGTCGAACGTGTTTGATGGCAGCTCACTCGCAAAGAAACGAATGAAGCGATACTGCAATGTGTTAGCGGCCACTGTACCTGTATCATTCAGGAAACGAACACGCCACAGACGCGCACTAATTGGAGCGAATGTAATTTCAATGCCCGCAGCGTTGTATGTTTTCACTGCTACGTTTGATGCCGCTGGAACCCATACAGATCCATCGTAGTATTCGACGTTGATGTTGCTGGCATTACGAGTGGTTGCACTCATGTTAGCAAACAGTACCTTGTTGATACTGCACACATCGCCAAAATCAAATTGAATGAAACGACCTGTGACTAAGTGTGTCGATGCTGTTGCTGTAACGGCGCTATCCTCTAAGCCATTAACATAGCCAACAGGTTCATCCATACCAGGAATGTCAGTAGATATTGCCTGAGGCAAACACTGTATACCTGCAGTACCGTTATTGAGGCGTTCTCCGTGCATTTTCAAAGTAAACAAGGTCGACGCATGTTCAAAAGCTAACAGTTCTTGGCCGTAACCAGCGCTGTTAACCGCAGTAACACGAATACCAGCAATAGCATTGGCGAAGATACTGTCCATGTTAGCTAACTGGAATGGAAACGTACCCATAGACTCAGGTACTGTTCCTGACATTAAAAACATATTCCAGGCAGTGCCTCCTTTAAGAAGCATAGACTGAGCTTGAGCAAATTGTGCGGCTACGTACATAACTCTTACCTTATGTCAGTGAGAAATTAAATTCTGAAGTGGATGCTTCCATCAGAACTACAGTGATTGGCGATACAGTTATTTCCATGGAGGATACATCGCTATAGAATATTTCACGCACTGCAGGTGATGTAGAGAATTGTGATTCACCTTCACCTACCAATGTAATACGTGAATCCAACAAGCGTCCATCGAGATACTGTTCAGGCGTTACGTTGACTGTGATGTTATTCGCATCATAAGTAGCAATGTTTGACTTATACCCAAGCATTTCATTCAGGTTAAAGTCTTCAGGTGCACCAAAGAAGTACAGACCTATATAACCGTAGAACAGACTTGTATCTTGATTGAGTGTAGCTTCCGCTTCTTGGAAAACACTCAACGATACTTGGATACCATTGATGTCAATGTTCTGGTCGATTTCACTTGTTATAAGTGGGCGGAAGTTAGTGTCTCCTTCCAGTACACCCAACATAGTTGTTGAGATTGTGTCTGGAAAAAGTACACCAGGCTCGAACCGTTGAGCATAGTAATTATGAACTTGGATAAACATAAATTACCCCAGCAGGTTACTGATGTTCACACGGAAGTCAGCTATACTGTATTTCTTACCTACAGTTACAGCCAGTGAGCCTACTTTAATGTCTTCTGTTGATGCTGGTAATCCTACAGTACAACAGAATAATGTTCTGGCACTTGTAGTTGCTGATCCGTGTAAAGCTATTACCATAAGGCCCACATCACCAGCAGCAAGACCTTGCATGAAGTCAGTACGTTGGCTGAACAAGAACGCTGCTCCTGAAGGACCTTCATGGCGCTTTTGTGTGAATGACGTCATCGCAGTAATAGCACCCGCAGTTGTTACCACAGAACCCAAGCGAGTTCGCGTAGACACCAGATTGGTATTCACTAAATCTAAGTTGATAATACCAGTCGTAGCGTTTTTAGCAGTGCCATTTATATAGTTCATTTCAGCAGGAGTAATTGCAGGACCTGTGTAAAAGAAAATCGATACACGATCTGTATTCGCTAAATCGTTCCTGTGGAATGGGTACTTCAAGAAACTCAACATCGTCTTATTTGCTAAAAGCATTACGACTCTCCTAATAAGTCTGTCAGCCTGACATACATATCATTCACACGGATTACATCGTTGGCTGCAATTGTTGTATTTTCTATCTCAATCTCTTTGCCAGATCCAGGTAGACCTACTGTCATAAGTACCGCTGCGTGAATAGGACCGTTGTAGTTGTCGTACAGCATACACAACATTAGTCCAGTCGTACCTGCTTGAAAACCTTTCAGTACCGAGGTCACTACTGGCCGCAAACGTAAACAGAACTCGTCTACTGTATTGCCATACGCTTTGTTCACTAACAACTGACCGCTAACCGTAGTTCCACTGATAGAAGTGTAGGCTAAGTAACGGCGAATGCTGTTTAAATATGTTGTGAACGCACTGCCTCCTGCCATTGCCCCCGTTCCAGTTGTAACAGCAGTTTTAAGTGCGGCTAATTCTCCTGCAGTCAGTTCTGGACCTTCGTACAGGTAAGTCACTGCGTAACTTGCAAATGCTCCGCCTGCTGCCGCCCGGAAAGGATTCATCAAATAGGCAGTCATGCCTTTGTTTGCTAAGAACATTAGGACTCTCCTATTTATTAGAACAACTGCCCGTAAGCTAAGTACAGATCAAACTTACTATCGTTGTTGGCTTGCACAGGAGCGTTGAAGCGCAGACGTCCATTTCCACCAATACCAGAAGCACTTACCAAGAAACAGAAATCATCTGTGTCAAACGGGCTATTGCCGTAAGAGTCAATCAGTTTTGCCTTTAAATTTGTCAACACTGTTGCTGATGTGAAATCAGGAACGATAACTGCCCAAGTAGGAACAGCTAAGTTGTATTGTACATCACCAGCTTCATAATCAAACTTACCGAAGTAGGCAAATGCCATAAGCACGGTACCTGCTGTACCTGACGCCAGTTTACGAATACGGAAGCGTGTTGCAGTTACTTCTGGGAAGCGAATGATTTGGTAACCTGTTACGTTCAGTACAGAAGTAACCAGCTCTACCCAAGCACTACCGTTATAGTATTCGATGACCATCTGACGCATAAACGTGTTTGCAGCAGTACCTTGTTTGATACCGAAGCAGTTAACGTCTATAGGACGATTATATTCAAATTCAAAAACTTCGTTGGTGTTTGTGCTTACAGTCACATAACTTGTTGTCAGACCTGCGAAGTTTGCTTCGGAACTCTGCTTGTACATAAACAGTTCAAACAGTTTGTGGTCACGGTAATCACCATACGCTTTAAAATTCGATGGGCCATAAACCAAGTGATTGGCGAAATTGGTACTTACAACACTTCCGCCTTGATACACGTTCACAGTCTCACCAGCATATTTGGCAACTATGTCTGCGCCTTTCAACAAAGAACTACGCTGAGTCAATTGCACTTCAGATACAGATGGATACGACAGTGTTGCCAGGAAAGCGTTTTTGCAGTTTTGGATAAGGTTAGCTGCGTTTGGAGCAAAACCAATACCATCGAAATCTGTAGGAGGTGTGCCTTCGAAAGCATACACCAGCATGTTTGTGTTTGCTGGAAAGTTTACTTGCATACCAGCAATCATTGTTTCAGTTGCGCCAAATACGTGCATGTTTACCTCACGATAAGTTTAACACTATTGTAAAATTACTCGATTGTCCGACCGAAGCAACGATTGGTGTGACACCAGCTTCAAAATCTAAGACATCGCCATAGAAGAATCCATCTAACACAACTGGACTCACATTAACAGTGAAGTTAGCAACACTGTCTTGGTAAAACAGATTGTTTTCATTTTGACTTGCATTCGGGAATAAAGGAGCACTCACTCCTTCGAGAGGCCTCAAAATTCTAAATGTCTTTGGGTCCAGCGCTACAGATACCTCTACTGTCTCACCAAACAAAGCACCAGAATCAAAACCAGGACCATAACGTCCACTTGCTTTTACTAAGTTGCTCATATCACGTGCCTCACTTTAAAGTTCAATGCACGGTATGTTTGACCTAATGTCATAGATGGATTGTTGATTTTCAAATCACCATCATCATTTAAGTCCGTTATAGTTCCTTTCATTGAGAACAGTGAATTACCGTTTACGTTGTAGGCTACGTTTGATGCACGGTCATACAGCAAGAACCAGTCAGGTACTCCAGAGGTCAGTACAGTTACAGGAACTCTGCCTAACTGAAAGTTTATATTCAAGTCAGGTGCACTTCCTATATTTGGATAGGTTGCTTTATCAATATCGATGTAACCAACTATCTTACCTCCACGTGCAACAATAGCAGAGTACAGTCCTGCAAAGCTGCCGAGAAAAGGATTAGATGTGTTAGTTATGTAAGCACCAACTTCCTGTGCAGTCATATAACCTTTTTCAATCAACACGAACTGATAACGAAAGCCTGAATTTTTCAAAGGATATTGGTAGATTAATGCAGCCGCATCTTTATTCATTCTCATGTTGCAGTTGCCTCCAGCTTTATGTCTTCTGTTATGAAAACAATAGGAGTATAAACAGACGGCTCTTCCCTGTTTGTTTCGCATTCTGATTTATCGAATGCAAATACTGGACACCGAGTTGTTGACCAATCTAACGCAGTAGGATATCCTAAGATATTGTACATGATTGGACAAAGAAGGATTGTTTGTATTGGACGAGATACGCAGCGTCTCTGGTCTGTTGTAGCGTAGAATGTGTCAATTGACCATCCTACTTGGCCAGCACTAGCAACAGCAACAGTCAGTTTTATGCCTGAGCATACGCGCTCAACCAATCCACTTACTATATTTGTCCCAGAGCCTACAATCAAACCCAAGTCTTGCCAACTTCCATTCACAAGACACTCAAGGCGTACTGATGTTGGGCGTTGGTTTGTAGCACTGGCTATACCTGGAGCGTATTTAACATCTTTCACAAAGCACGGTTCAAATGTCTGCACTATTTCAGCAGATATGAAATCCGTTCCCCATACAATTGGAATGTTCCTTTGTGGAGCAGCCAAGCTGTAGTGTGGCGTGTAGAATGCGAATATGTCTCTTGGGACAGTTGTGCCAAAGTACATTGATTCAGGACAAACACGTATTTCTTGCTGACCGTCGTCACTATAGGCTCCTAAGTGTTTAACCAAAGGCGCTCCATATGTTGTAGTCAACTTGTTGTAAGATATTGTCCCTAATCTGCCTGCCGCAGACAATGTATGTGAGGCAATGCAATGTTCGGTGAAATACTTCAGAGCTTCTGGTGAAGCTGGAGATTCCATCAGAATATCCAACTCACTTGTATCCATGAACAATGCAAGCCACGTATAAGCTGACCCAGATTGTCCTGCTAGTCCATTAGCAATACTTGCGTTCCAGTGAATTAATTCCATCAAGAATCTCCAACGTAGGACTGCTTAACGTGGAACTACCAGGTTACCGCAGATGGTGATGTCGATATTTGCTAATGTTGCGTCACGAATCTCAGGAGACTTCATACGGAATATTTGACCACGTTCAAATACTATTGAAGTACCGCCTGTAGATGCAAACACGCCTGAAGTGGCACCAGCAGCAAACGTCAGTGTGCCTACTTGGGTCGCTACTCCACCTACCACACGCTCAACAATGAATTGAGAAGTTGCAGTTGCCGCAGTTGTTGCTACAGCCAGAGAGTTTGCAAAGTTTGCACCAATTTGGAAAGTACGTGCGGCTATGTGTTTACACACAATGTCCAAAGACTTCGGACGGTCGAATATAGTTAGACCTATATCATATACGTCGAATTCAGTGTTTTCCGCCAGCACCCACTTGTTCAATTGGGCATTGAAAATGTATACGCCATTCGTGATAACCACACTGCCTATTACTTCAAACAGTTGTTTATCGACAGCACCGACAACAGAAGGCAATACTGAGCCACTGTTTTCTGCTGTACGGGACAGGCGACTTGATTCTAACAAGCTTAAACCATCAGATAACATTGTTCGCTCCTTAATTGACGCGAGCTTCGCCTGTTAATGGGACAGAGAATTCAACACGCAAAGTGTTTGAATCTACCGATGAAACTGACTTAGGCAGTATCTTTTGGAGCTTGCCTTGCCAGTTAACAAACACGTCCACAAGAACATTAGTTCTTCCAAGATTGTGTGGGATGCTCCACACAGTGTTTGCATGATCTTGTTTGTGCGAATAGCCTGCACCACGAACTTTAAGTGTCATAGTTAGGCCTCGTTACATACAAAGAACAGTACCAGTCACTGCATTAGTGAATGTCAATACTGTTTGGTTAGTTGTTGTGTGTTGGACTGAGCTAGGTAATAACTCAAATCCATCCGATGTAATGAAACGGATGATAGGAGCATATCCCAGCATGTGGTTCACAGTTACTTCTGTTGTAGCCACGTCCACTTCCATTTCATATGCAACATCAGGCTTAGTCATGCCGTCCAGGTTACCTATCATTATGATAGCGTGACCAGTAGTTGCTTGCGCGAAAGTAATCTCAACTGTATCAGCATCAATGCCTTCAACGCTGTCAGGAACAACAAGCTGGTTATCGCTGTTGTATACTTGGACAATTACTTTAGCACTGTTCATACCGTGTGGGACAGTCCACACAGCACTTGCAGAGTCTTGCTGGTGTATGTAAGTATTACGCTCTTGCAGCAGAGGTACCCACAGTACACTTTGACCATACGCTATAGCAAACAGCAAACGACCATCTACTACAGCTACACGGTTTGGAACAGCATATTGTACGCCAGCAGAGTCATCACCTAAAACAACATGACTCAAAGCATTACCTTGCATGTCCAGACCGCCGAACATCGTTAATCCGCCTAAGACCTTCATGGATTCACCTTTGGTTCGTTGGGACAAAGAAAAATGGGGAGACAAAGCTCCCCATTCATCAATCACTGAGGCCTATTAGGCAGCAGGAGCAACAGTTGTTACGATCACTTTGCACTTAACGGCGATAGCGAAAGTAACTGTCAGGCTGTTACCATCTACGTAGGTGATGGTGTCTGGCAGAACAACTTCGTCTGATTCGTCAACAACAGTTACCTGGCAGTATTTCGTGCCAATGTTGTGTGTAACAGTGTGTGAAGCAGAAGCAGTGTCAGTACCTGTTGCAGTGCTGTCGTAGATGAACTGGCCAGCGCTGATACGAGTGTTGACGTTGCTGATTGAAGTGTTGATACCAGATACTGCGGTATCTAAGTCCAGCTTACGTGCTGGGTTAGCATCGGCAGTAGGAGCAATCACAGTAATCGCGCCTGTGAAATCAGCACCATCTAAACGGCCGTACAATGTGTCCAGATGTGCTTCATTCACTTTAACGCCAGTAGCATCAACAGTGATAGAAGAATCTGAAGCCAGAACAGCCAGGTCAACACCTGAACCGCCAGTTAAACCGTTACCAGCAACGTCACCTAACATAGTAGATGCAACGCCCTGAGAAGCGATTTGTAAACCACCAGAACCGTCGAAGCTCAAGCTGTTGTTCGCGCCGACTTTGATAGCCAGTTGGCCATTGCTGTCAGTAGTTTCGTCAGTACCGTTGATAGTCAGCATCAAACCGCGGTTCAGGTACAGATCTAAACCAACTTCGTCTGAAGGCAGTTCAGCGATACCAGCACCTAAGTTAACGCTGATTGTGTTACCAGATTTGCTCAGACCGATACCAGCATTCACGCCAGCCAGACCACCGAACTCACCCCATGCGCCGCCCTGCAGAGCTAACCAGGTACCAGCAGTTGTATTCCATGCCAGCGCACCGTTAGGGCCTGATACAGAAATGTCATAGCTGATAGACTGGATTGCACCAGTAGCATCAACAACTACGATGTCACCAGCAGCAGGAGTCAGAGTGTTTGGATCTGTGAAGTCTGAACCATCTACATAGATGTAACGGCCAGCAGCATCAACGAAATCGCTTTCGTAACCAACTACGTCAGCTTGGAAGTCCAGGCCAGCGATAGCATTTTGCACGTCGATTAAACGGGCAGCATCTGTAGCGTTTTCTGGAGTAGCCAGACCGATGATTTTGTTGTTGTTCATCGCTAACTGACCGAACATGCTGTCGCCAGCTTGGTTTACTGGAGTGTAGCCCAGATTGTCTTGCTTGCTGTCAATTTGGGTCTGTACGTTATCAGTCACACCTGACAGGTAACCCAGCTCAGTAGTAGTTACAGCAGATGCAGCAACTTTACCAGAACCATCAGACACTAAAGCCTTGCTTGTATCCAGGTCAGAAGAAACGATGGTTGTAGCAGCACCAGTGACAGTATCCTGTTTGGTACCTAAACGAGTTTCAACGTGACCCTTAGATACAGCAGCCAGGTTATCTGAACCAGACTGATCAGTGCTTGATAACAGCAAGTCGGCTTCCATAGCCACTGTGCCGTCTTTCTTCACGTAATCGTTCAGGTTGCCACCTTTAGCAACTGTCTGTACGCTGGTACCATCGTAATACTTCAGCGCTTTTTCAGTTGAGTTGTACCACAGGCGAGACTCATAGCCAGCTAACTCGCCAACCGTTGGGTCAGTTGCCAGGTTTTCTGGTTTCATGTTGCGGATGGTACCGCCGCCGACTAATGTGATATTACCAATTACTTGCATCGTCATTCACCTTTTGGTTGTTGAATTTTGCATATCACAGTATGCAAACTATTTCCATACCTTCCTGCTTCAAAGAATCTAACAGCGATTCGTAGTCGGCATGAAGTTTAGGATCCGATTCCAGACTAACACTATCTATGTAGGACTTGATGCACAGTTTGTGCCCCTGGATGTAACGGCTTTCTCTGTAAACAGACAGGCGCATTACAGGCATTGAAATTGATCTGTCTCTGTGGATAGCTAAGTCCAACAAATCAATCGTAAGAAACGGGTCGCACGATTTCTTGGAGCCAAATATAAGGCAGTCCATTTCGTGCATTACAATACGCAAGTGGTTCATGTATTGTATTAGAAAATTATTGAGATCTGTTACGGCAGCAGTAGTGTTATTATCAAGTAGTTTGTTAATCCGAAACACAAGGTGGTCTTTGTATTTATCGGATACTACCATGAGAATCAACGCCAACTTGACATCTATGTCAGGATACTTCATCCTAGTTACGTGAACAGATTTACTCATACCATCCAAGAATTTCTCGGATAGAGTTTTTATGATGTATGTGTCTACTGTGGCTACTTTGCTGTTACGCAGTGCCATATAGACTTCATTGGACCAATCAAGTATTTGCTCAAGCACCGTGCATATTATTGCTTTGGTGCTATCGTCGAACTTGTAGGTAGATGTGTTGGTCAAGCTATCCAAGATAGTAAACCTAGCATTGTGAAAAGCAATACCATTAAGACTTATCATAGCTTGGAAATCGAGGTCATCAGTCAGGAATTTCATTTGAGATCCTTCACCTCTCCAACGCCCATAAGTTCACCGGCGGCTCTAGCATTAGGACCAGAGCCTATCAGTAAACCTGTGATGCTAGATAACTTACTAACGATACCATTTACTTGTTGTCCTAAGACACGCAGTTCGGCATCAATTGTCATCAACTTAGCCTGAGCAGGATCGGACATACTCGACCTTTGTAGATCTTTGAGCATATCTGTAACGCTGTCGATTTCATCGATCAGTTTTCGTGCATCCAAGTCAGCGGTCCGTATATACTCTACCAAGATATTGTACGTCATCTGGCAGGTTTTTAGGACCTCAGCTATTTGATATTCTGTTTTGCTATTTTCAACGTGGAGTTGAATCGTTTTACTAGCCTTATCCAAAGCTTCTCTGTATTCAGAGAGCTTAGTGCTCCATTCTTGTTTTTCTGCTTCCAGTTCTTCCAGCTGGCGCAATTTTGGTATAACGTACATTATGAAAAAGAACGCTCCAGATATAAGAGCAAGCAGTAATGTAGTAGTACCTACCGGCACCGTAGCCAGAAATTCAAATACTATATCCATAGCAGTAGTCCACCGCCTTATTTAAACGTAGAGGTTCCGCATTGCTTGTCGCTAGTTTCAATAACTATCCTTTTAGCTCCTACGACATTATTGTCCTCAGTGACTATGACAGTAGCTATCGAACTGCTTAGCTCCAAGCACTGGTGTCCTGGAGCCCTGTCAACACAGATTGCACTTAGACATCCTACGTATTCGGATTTGATTGCATGATCTCTATCGTTCTTCGACTGCTGCTGATATTGCACGCCAGCGATAACTATACCAATCAACACAACAATCAACACCAAAAACGAAGACATCCTGTATTTATCGATTTTCATTTTACTATCTCGTCAATATGTTCGACAGCTTGCACTGGACGGAATCCTAATGTCTCCATCCTGTGTATATTAGCATACAGCCTTGTTTTAAGCTGAGCTGTCTTCGCTGTTCCGTCTAAGAATGCACCAATACCCGCATAGTCCAGTTGAAGTATTATTGCCTCATTGGAATCACCAAACCTATAGCCTCCGACATCTAAGTGGGTGCGGTTATATCGCACCAATGTCTTCTTAATGTCGACCACAAGCTTATGGTTTGTATGTTCATCATCTGCAAGTTCATACATACAATTGATGATTACGCCTTTATTATGTCTGTTTAGTACGCGAAGTTTAGACTCCAATTCCTGCACAGAACGGACAGATATTGTTTGAATTTGCTTTTCAGGTATACCAGCTTTTAAAATCGCATCCTTGTAGATTTCAGACGCACGTTTACCTTTTAATGACCCATCATCCATGATAAAGAACTTACTTGGGTCGAAATTTAATGCTTTAGTGAAGGAAATTAAACGACTAACGGGATTGTCTTCGTGAAAGTCACTTCCTGTTACTGAGAACGAAAACTCCATGACTTTTTTCTTAGGAAAGGCCGCACGGACCTCTTTTGATAGACCAGAACCATGTACTACAATAATCTCAGGGTCGATCCTTTTGATGTCATCAATAACGCTGTCTATTAGGAATCGTTTATGTCCAACAGACTTTCCAAAATCCATTTTCAAATAAAAAGAGTATACCCTGTATTTCGTACTACGGTGAGATATATAACTCGCCGCTGCATTTCCATAATAAGCAGATATTGGATTCTGGTTTAGAAAATATATAACAGGTTTGCTTTTGTCTTGGTATTCCATACCGAACACAGGAAATACCAAGACAAGTAGCAATAGAAAGCGCTTTATCATGCTACCGCAGGTGTTGTTGTTATTACAACACGTCCTACAATAGGAATTTGCGTCCTGACAATAATGAAATTTTTATCAGGAAGTTCGATTGATTCAGGTATGATTTGTGCATAAACTTCAGGAGCATCAGGAAATTCAGGGTCTTCCCCTTCACTTGATGCCAATAACCATACTTGAGCAATTATGTTGTATGAGTCCAGCTCGTGGTGAATAATAACCTCAGAACTAGGTTCATTGATTACATGGACATAGAATCTAGCACCCGCAACGCCTCCACCGACATCACCGCCTGTACCTGTCTCTATATTCTGCAATCTACGTTTCAATTCAATGATGTCTTCTTCAGCCTGTGTGAGTCTGACATTCATTTCCATCATTATGTTGAAGTAGTTGTTCGACTGTTGGCTTAGTATTGTCCTGAATACACCGTATGGAAATACTTCAGCATTTGCATATTGTTGTCCTGGCCCCACCGTTCTAGGATATAGAGGTCCTGTCAGCGTCTGACCGCCACTCAATCGTACCAAGTTAGGATGTGCATCAGTATCCCGTGTGTGCTTCTCTAAACTTGTCGGATCAGCCAATCGTAAACGATCTGCCTCATCATAATACTGGTTTTCTGTTGCGGTCGCATAGTCAAACAACTCGGTCCATGTGTGTTGTCTGTTGCCACTTACGTTCTTGGAGACACGCTTCAGCAACTTAAAATAATCAGCATCATTTTCACCTGACACTAACCAACACACATTTAATGGTAAAGAGTTGTTTATGGGTTCGTCACTTCCGACATAGATATAAATGATTTGACCTACATCGTTACCAAACTCTAACAGAATAGACTGCTCTTGCGTTAATCCATAACCTACTGCACGTACATAACAGTCATTGATTAACGTCTGTAGTTGCTGGTCCATAAGCTCCCCTACGTGTAAAGATTGGTGCTGATTTGTTCGCGGCGTATCCTGAGTGCTTCAGTGATTTTTATAAGCTGCTTGTGATCATGCTCGGCGAACTGCCATTGTCCTTCTACAACACACCACATCTTTGGTTTAACTTCAGGATTATGCAATGTTTCATGCAATGCTAATCCTAAGTTTAATTGAAAAGAAAGATCTGGAGTGTATATCCTGTTATCTATCTCCAGAGGAGCAAGTATGTCGTTTCGTGCGCTGCTCTGTCCTTGAGCTTTTGCTGCCAAAGCTATATCAGCTTGGTCTGCTTTGATTCTGATAAAAGTACCGTTCTCAATACGATAGTTATTCGGGTTATCACGCCATCTTTGCACTTCAATAGCTGTAGCAAGGATATAGTGTTCCGATTTGATTTGTTGCGGATTCGAGTAAGACCCTGTTATGTTACTGCCGGAAACCACTTCAGGGTTATATGTTAGAAAAAGTTGACCTGCCATAAAATTAATCTCCCATCACTTGCCAGAAGAAATCCCATTTATCTGGAAGTGGGTTTGGGTGGGTTCCGGGTTTGAGTGTTATTGTTATACCGCCAATCTCAGTATCATCATAGATGAATTCACCAAAGAAGTATTTACTTGCTTGATAGCATTCTGGATCTAAGAATGTAAGCTGAATACTTGCGATACCGTTTACAAAGTTTAGTGGAAACAATAACGACACTGTATCACTGATAGGCAATGTCTCAGAAGTGAAACGTCCACTTTGAATCATACCTCCAGCTCTACGAAGCCGCATTGCTACACCGCGAGTACCTTTTACCCATTCAGGTTCATCGCCATCATTACCCGGAGCGCCTGTTGCTCCTGTAGGGCCGGTAGGGCCAATGGGGCCCAATAAACCCTGAGGACCAATAGGACCTGTAGGCCCAGTGGGACCTATAGTCCCTCTGTCGCCTTTAATACCAGGACATCCTTGAATGCCAGGACGACCGTCACGACCGTTTCGTCCTGCTGCTCCAGTAAGACCTCTAGGTCCTCTGGCTCCTGTCTTTCCTTCTGGAGCTGTTCTTTCTGTTAACAGTCCTGAAGCCGTGTAGATATTGTTGTTCATATCTACAATAGTTATTGTTCCTGAGTTGCTATCAATGCTGAAGCTCTTTATTAGAGGATCGCCCACTGATTCAGGAGCTACTACTGCCATCTGGCCTGGAGCCGCAACTTGCATCAAATCGCCTGTACCTGCTGTACCGGGATCGATCATAGCTGGGCTGATTTTAGTCAATTTGTTAGACATATCGTTGCATCCACTTAAGGAGATTCGCTTGGTTCAAATGGCTCAAGCCATAGAGGAAATTCTGGATCGTCTGGAGCATGTACTGCTTCATCATGCTCTGGATTCCGAATTCGTGTATTTTCTGGCACCATGCGGTACCACCCAGTGTTTTCGATATTACGAACGAGCCAACCAGCGTCCGCGAAATTATTTACACGGAACTGGTTGGCTTCTTTGCGAATATCTCTGGGTCTCAGGATTATTCGTTTTGCCATAATAAATTAAATTATAGAGAAGTTATGTTATTGTTGTTAATCAAGAACCTGGAAGTTGTTTCTGGATTCTCAATTATAACAGGCGAGCCTGCGTCTTGCGCGATAGTCAGACCTGAATTCTGCCATGCTGACACACTCTGGTTATACCGATATGTAATGTTTGCTTGAGCATCGTAAACTTTTGTTAAGTCCACAGCTCCAGAAAACATTGTATCTAAGAATGTTGCACCTGCTTGGCTTCTGACCATATACCCGTAATTGCTTTGATTGCGGAACGGCGCATATTTTGAATCAGAATTCAAATCAAGCGTTATAGTCGAGTTCGGATCATATGATGGGACTGCTCCTGTGTACCAATCAGTACAACGCGCTGTTAACGTATTTCCTGAGCGGACAACTTCAATTTTGCGTCGGGCATCAGACCATCCTCGTATACCACTTCCTACAAGTATACCAGGAATAGAAGCTACTACGACACCATTCTCAATAAAGAATAGTCCCCAATTCATGTCAGGCGCAGGCGTCATACCGTTACCTATGCCACCACCTGTACAACAGAAAGATATTGTACGTACTATGTTGTCTGACCCTAAATCGAAGCCCACTAATGCTCCTATTAAGTCGTCATCGGTATCAGCAGATGTTACAACCACTTCATACTTGTAGTCGCTATATTTATCAGGAGATACGAAGCCTGTGTAGGACGATAAGTTGTCTGGCATAACTATTCTGTCTGGGTTAGATTGTAGTTGCCAGTTTGCTGCGGATCCTTGTGCTGTGCTGGCATTTGCATAGAAGTTGTTTGCGTCAGTTCTCCCCCAACTGTTGAAAATCTCTTGTTGGGTTGGAGGAGAGTACGCATTCATACGGGCCTGTGCTTCTACAGACGTTCCATAAATATAACCAGAAATTTGTGGAATCGGTGTAGGGCAATTCATCGTGTACGTCCATGCCGTTCCATCTGGACCTGTCACACGTATCATACACGTTGTTGCGTGTGGAGGGCCAGGATAAAAGAAACTTAATGTTCCGTTACCTGAGACCAAACCACCTGTAGTAGCAACAAGTTGACCTTCATAGAAGATTTCCATCATGTCAGGTACACTGTACATAGTGTAGTTTACGTCAAGACGTCCTGCATCAGGACCTAAATAATGTATCGTTTCTGTTGTTCCTGCACCACCTGCAGGTGTTTCAACACCGCAAGGAGTAGCATCGTCGTCGCGTATTGTGATAGTTCCTATAGGTTTAACAAGGATACCACGAGTGTTGTTGGATAAGATGATTTCAAAAGTTTCATCATTCTCTATATCGCTATCACCTACTATCGTAATAGGAATAGTCTTTTCACTTTCGCCTGATTGGAAGCAGATTTGCCCACTAGCACCGACATAATCTGGTTCTTGATCAACTGCGTCGATATATGCTTCTGATTGACCTGAGTTGATTTGGCCAGTCATTCCTGTCCACAATGGATGAGGTCCGTTCTGGGCAATAGCGTTTTCCACAGTCAAATTCATTGTATCGCGATCTATTGAGCCTTTGAACTTAATCCCGTAGAAATCAAACAGAACTTCGTTGGCGCCCTTGTAGAAGCCTATGCCGCTAGGGTCACCATCTACGCCGTGGTCAGCGATTACACCGAATCCTTGACCTGCAAGATGTGAAGCCTTCATCGCTGCTATCAGCGCTGGAGAGTTTACTTGTCCTCCAGTGTATGCACTACTGATATACAAAACACAATCAAATCCGTCAAAGAACGCTTGTGTTTCTGGACACTCATTGCCGTACATGACTGTTAACGTGCGTCCTGTACCTGCAGCAGCCGAAGTAAAGTAGTTTGTGAAGCCTGTGTACGTTACACTGTCTTTAACATCGTAAGCTTGTCCAGCTACTCCTGCATCACCCATGAGTAATACTGCGCCACCTGTCTTGCTTCCACTTAACCAGTTCATTACGTTTTGTAAGAACAGCAGAGTGTTTCCGTACTTCTGGACTGTAGCGCGATCATTCCAATATCCGTTGTAGAATTTAGGAAATGCACCGTCTAAGTACATCTTACGGTCACCAGCTATGTTCTCAATAACCATAACATGGGGGAGCTGTTGGTCGTCTTTAGCTAATGAGCGAACACTCAAGTCGCTCTTTGCAGTTCCATCTTGTGTACGCCAATCGACACACAGTGGAGTTGATCCCTGATAAGGCTCGCTAAGGAAAACACGTACATCTATTTCGCGGGAAACATCCAATTCAACGATGCTCATGTCTTCTATGCGAATCTCAGGATCGTTACCCTCAAGAACGCACGGTAATTCAAATGTGATTGTTCCAGAATCAGTATCACTTACACCAAGAACAGCATATTGCTTATCCGCAACAGTGGCTGTTATTGTTATAGGATATTGTGCGCGGTTATCTTCAAGTGCCAGTTGTTTCGTGAAACGAATCTTTGCTATACGTCCTTCTTCTTGGACTTCTAGCAGTTCTACCATTCCGTTACCTATGTCTCCGTGCCATAGATATTCGTATTTTCTCTGTTGCCAGTCAGGAGGATTAACAAATCTGACTTCAACAAGTGCTTCTTGTGACCAGACATCATCAACAAAATAACATCTGTCTTCACATGGAACAGGCGGAGGCGGTGTTGGATCGGGTGGAGGAGGAGCAACAGGCACTACTGGAGTACGCTCATACACTTCGTACAAGTGAGGACTATGTTCACCCCAACTATGCACTTGACGATAGCCTCTACGTTCCCATGTCTCCGGACAAAATCCAAATGGAGCACTAGAGCCACTTTCAGTAGCTAAAATGTTCCAGCGCCACCGAGCTAATATCGACGGGTCTGTTACTATCAAAGGGTCAGTGTATATAGATGCACATGATATTTCGTCTGTGCCTCTCGGATCACTGTACACACTTGAGTATTCTTTATCGTTTTCCCAAGGAAATGCTGTGGCTTCATTTGACTTACCGCCAATCATCTTACCTTTAGGCAACTGTGTGAATATTCGCTTCCATCCGTTGTACTTGTCATCAGGCTGAGTTACTGTGCGTATTGGTCTACGTGCTAAATAACGTAAGTTTGCATTGGTGTCGATTATTTTCATGCGACGACCCGCCAAGCTGCTTGGATTACCGGGAGCTCTAAAGAAGCTGCACCAACCGCCAAACACCTGCGCGTGATATATTTCACCTGAACTGTTGATTAGTCCATTATCGATTCTGTTACACGATGCAGGACAGAACGCATAACCTTGCGCTACAAAACGTGGATTACCGCCGTACGGACCTACGTTGAATACTCCATGAGCATGTACAAGATACTCATAATCATCTTCCCATTGAATAGGAAAATCAGTCACGGCGCCTAACCAAAAATGTTCCCAGTTGTCGTTATCACCTGCAGGAGAAGCAGTACCGAAGTTGATAGGACGTTCCAGGATACGTATGATATTTACGTTACCTCCGCGCCTGTCAATACTGCGGATGCCTTTAGTTACTTGATCGAATATCATCCAACCGTCAATAGTTCTGATAGCAAATCCGCGATCTCCTGGATTTATAGCTGCTGCCAGTGTTATACAGCGGCTGTGATCCATTTCGATATTTCTGTGTCCCGCTATAGAGAACACAATGTATTCATGATCGAATTTCCAATCATACGGAACCCATGTAGCTCCGTTCAAATTGTCATAGACTACATTCCAAGTCATACATATTCCTTTTGGGAGACCAAGTCTCCCATAAGATTATAATTGAAGATTTCCCGCAACGTCTGACAATACTAAAGTAAGTTCGTTACTCTTTAATATATTGCCTGCGCTGTCTTTTATTAAACAGTATACCCTCCACTCACTGCGTTTTTCAGGAGGTGTGTTTGATGATAAGTGTCCATCTATAACTTCCACTCTAAATAAGTCATTATCTGGAGAGAAGTCATTAGGCACGGCTACATCAATTTTAGCAACATAATTGCTATTAGGGTTGTTTATGTTGTTGAAAGTTTCGACAGCTTCCCATTTGTAAGAATATGTCTTTGCAGGATCGTATGGATACGAAGCAGCAATTCCATGTCTGTTACGTGCGGCAGGATTACTGACAAACCCACCGTTAGCTTCCATATATGCTATTTTTCCTGGCTGCGCTATTTCTGTATGGTTTTGATCAGCTAATTGAGAGAATCCTATACCAAATATAACTGCACATCCAAAAGCTTGGTATTGTGTTGTTGAGTATGATTCTGCGGCATAGTTAGTACGTGTGAAGTTTAAGTCACTCACTGTGCCTCCACCGACATTCGGCTTCAGTATAGTAACAGTACCTTCGTTATCCAGAATTGTTGCATTCACAGGATTACTTATACGCAAGTAGAACTGTCTGCCATTATTGTCGTGCGCTGGAGTTAATGTTTCCACAGGAACATTAACACTTGCTTGTCCCGCTAACAATGTAGCTGTCCCACTGCGACTATTGTAATCCGGATTTTGCACTGTGCTTTCTGGAGTAACCATTAACTGCGCTTGGTTGTAGCTTGCATCTATTACACCATCTGTAGGAACGCCTTGAACAAGCGGACTTCCAGGAAGGTGAGCTAAATGGTCAACTACATAATATTGAGGAGTAGCGCGCCATTGACGCTGTGTAGCATCGAATGAAATACGCTCATCCGACAAGTTGTTGAATGTTGCCTGTAGTGCTGCATTGGCCCAGTAGTTACGGTGCATGTCCGTCGGGAACACACGCATTGGGAAGTGCAGTACAGCTCCATTACGCAGCAGTGTTCCAAGTGCTTGGCCTATACGCGCAGTATTACCTGACATATAGACAGCAGCAACTGAGAATCCTGACATCTGGAACCACAATTTAGAATCGGCTACAGTAATAATGTCAGCATCCGTTGTAGACAGTGTGTTTTCCCACGTGTTGCTATTGTTTGGGATAGTACGCATTGGAACCTGCACAACAGTCATGTTGTAGATGTTACGCATTGCCTGAATAAAGTTAGAGCATTTAAGTGCCCACTCTGTTTCAGGTTCACCTTCACCTAGTATCAGCCATTTCTTGTTAGTCAAATCTGGAATTTTCATCTTCCATGCGTTAACTGTCATCTTGGCTTCTGGTGTAAGCGTAGCAAACGATGATACTGCCTGAATAGTGTTTATTTGCGAACATTCGGTCGCACGATATTCACTGTTCATCAGGCGTTCCCACGAAGCATCTACTACAAGAGAGCCTGCTGTTCCGGGGAAGTTTTGTACGCCGAAAGTAGCTAAGTTCGGCACTGCGTCACCGTATGGACGGTTCTCATTGCCTGTACTGAACACTGCCAGAGTACCACTTAATCCACTACTACCGCCAACACTTTTAGCTGTCCCATCTACAGTAACAAAATCAAACGTCACATCAGTTGGAGCAGGAATATTGCTGCTGACAGTTACTTGGGCAACGGCACCTTTAGTCACATTGGCATCACTGACCACCAACTGCACTTCGTCATCACATACAGGTATAACTTTATCATCTACTTCAATGTCCAATACAGGAACAGGACAACCAACAAAGTATTCCCAGCTTGAGCCTAATGGTGCATCGATTCTCACTGTGATACGTTTACGTCTGCCATTATCTAAAGCACTGTTTGTAAGGAATTGCACGAACGTAGTGCGCTTGCCTGTTTTGGCTTCGATAAGATTCATGTCCATGTCGAATACAGACACGACATATTGGAACTCGCCTTTACCAACTACTTTGATACTGACTACGCCAGGATCGACACCATTATCCATATCATAGTTGTCTTCTGTGCTGCTGTGGCCCATAGACTGCAATCCAGCTACAGGTTCCTCACACGGCCACGGATTATCACGGTAGCCTGGAGTGTTTGTACAGAACAGAGTATAATACCAGCTTTTCATATCGTCATCGAGCAGACGCTCTGCCGATGTTACACGTACCATGATGTCATGTACTTCTGTAGGGAACTCGTAAGGTTTCCACCACCACTTCAACGAACCTAATTCTTGAGCTGGGTCCATTGTACTTGCTACACGATTCTGGTTGTGATACACTTCAAACTTATCTGCATTTAACCAGCTAGTGTAATCAAGAACTAACTGCCAGTTCACGTTAGGGTCTGATACTGGGCCGATGTAATGATGGAATTCATAGTACCACTTACCGTCTTCCAAACGTGCTTCAAGAGGAAACACAGTTGCGTGACACGGAGCAGGGTAAATAGGAGTACCGACATATTCTTCTGTGAATACACCCAAGAATTGATTCAAGTCAGTGTTATCCAAATTCACAACAGCTAAGTTGGGTTTTGGTCCCACAAATTGATACGCCCAGCGAGTACCGTCGCTACCACGCACACGAATCATAACACGTTGTTCACCTTCACCTACAGCTTGGTCAAGATAGAATTCGATTTTGCTACGATCTTTAACACGGCCACAAGTTGTTGCTATGCGAGTTCCCATGTAATAAACGTCAACACTGATACCTTCACTGTCGTAGCTGGCAAACAACACTTCAAAGTAACCTGGACGATCACCTGTGTTGAATATAGTTTCAGTTATCTGACTTCCGCCACTGAACACACTGCTTCCCAAGTAGTTCGGGTTAGCATAAGTACCACGACCGTATGACGGCGTAACACCTGAATCATCGTAGCTTTCAATAGCATAGTTTAATGCTGGACGTTTAAGCACGTAGCCTTTAGGTGCACCAGCATCCGGCAACTTTTCAAATCCCGGTTCACCTGCATCAGGCAAATCATATCCTGGAGGATAGCCTGTTATCAGATTGAACAAGTTACCATCAGAGCCTATTCCATTTCCAGAACCAGCTTCGTCTGCTGTTAGTCCTGGAGGACAATTCACTGAACCTACTACGCGGAATTCACACTCAACATCAAAGCGAGGATCGAATGTGCAGTCGTTATGTATAAACTCACTATTGGCACCATCACGCATACGGATAGCTTTTGGGTCAATAAGCAGCCAGCTCCTGTTGTCGCGTGACCTGATACGCAACGTAGCTTTGCATGGATCTAGCCATTTATTGTTGTAGGAGTTTCTTATTAAGAGGCGTCCCAGCGCTGGGATTTCGTTATCAGCCATTTTACTTCTCCGAGCCAGAAACGACTTGAGCCAGAATAAACTGGCCCAAATCAGTATTATTTAGTTGCTATCCATAAAGCGCCTGCACCTACTGCACCAGGATCTTCAGCTTGAATGTAGATCTGCACACGTCCATCTTGTCCTCTGATGCCTTGAGGACCTGTAGATCCTGTAGGACCAATAGGACCTTCAATGCCTCTAGGTCCACGTACTCCAGGCTTACCTTGAGGGCCTTGGGGTCCACGACATCCACGAGGACCTTGAATACCTTCAGCTCCAAGTAAACCATCTACACCAGGAGAACCATCGAATCCAGGAAGACCTTGACGACCTGTTCCCATACTTGATAGCGTTGGATATCCGCGAATGTGCAGAGGCTCAAATCCTGGAATAGTTATTGTAGTTATTCCCATTACAGGATCGAATACACCAGTTACACTTTGCCCTGCTGTAGGATCAGGTAATACAGAAAGTGATTTGCCTTCAGCTACAACTTGACCTGCTACTGCGGTAGCTGGCTTAATCATATCCATAGATACTTTGGTAACCATGAATCACTCCTTAATCGAAAAACTGTTCAATGTCATCATCAATCTGACCCACAGTAGGATTAACCCAAATACCGCCAGGACCTATCGATGGTCCGGGATCGATTTCACTGATAACGAGATTGATACGTCCGACTGGGCCTTGAGGACCAATGGGGCCTGCTGGACCAGGAGCGCCTGTTGGGCCTGTTGGGCCTTGAGCTCCAGTCGGACCTGTAGGACCTGTAGGTCCCATTTGACCCATAGGACCCGGACACCCAGGAGCTCCCTGAGGACCTATGTCTCCAGGCAAACCGTCGCGTCCATCTAAGCCCTGAGGACCTGTTGGGCCCTGAGGACCAGGACATCCTGCTTCACCTTCTAAACCGTCGCGTCCATCTTTACCTGGAGCTCCGTCAGGACCCGGATCACCCTGAGGACCTTGAGGACCCTCAGGTATCTGACTTACTATGGGAAAGTTACCCAGCACTTGTGTACTGCCGTCATAGAACGAGAATATAACTTTGCCTGTAGTTTCGTCGTATCTAAGTCCTGTCACAGGGGACACTGTTGAAGCAGTTCCTTCTGTGGGAGCAAGTACGCCTCCAACAACGCTTAAAGATTTACCTTCAGCCGATGTAGGCGCACGAACCATGCTTGTGTCAATTCTTGTTAGTTTCATTACCTATACCTTATGAATAGGACCCGCGTTATCTAAGTTGTGAATTAAATAACCACTCACAAAGAATACGTCGGTCGTTTCCACATTGAGGCTGACTACAGGCTTCTGGTCTTCAATAACTTCCACTTTAATTACATCGTGGAACTGACCAGATTCGTGATAAATTTTGTCACCAACAACTACACGATACATACGTTCAAAATAACAAACGCCATTACGTTGAATTAATATGTTTTCGTCTGATGTTAATGTGACAGTGCCATTCAGTCTGATAAACCTTCCGAATGAGCTATGCGTGGCTGTCATTACAACAGCGGCTTCATACTCTGCTTTAAAATTAGTTGTTGTCCACGATAAGAACTGATCGTTATCTGAACTATCAGGAAGTCCTGCAATACGCACTGAGTCAACCGCGTCTGCTTCGTAAAGCGATTCGACTAATACTTTGCGCCTGCCCGCAGAAATCATTTGACCGTACGGTATACAGCCGCCACCGCCACCTCCAGGAGGGTTAGTTGGAGGGGTAGCTGCATTAGTTGCAGAAAACTTAAACGTACCTGTCAATGTCAGTGTTTTGTTGTTGTCACCTGTGTCTTTGATTGTCAGTATTACCTGACCTTCGCGGACTTCAGTTGTTCCTGGAGCAACATACACACGACAACGCAAGTTCATGTTTGTGGAACTATCGCCTGTTTGATATATGTAGACATTTGGCGCCATCGTAAGAAAATCACCTGTCCACTTATACTCAAAAGGACCTTTACCGCCACTAAAATTGTCGAGTGTGTACGCAGCAATGCCTTCGTAGAAATCACCACCGACATGGGACAGCGTTAATGCGCGACTAGGAATGCTGCCACGCATTTGCTCTATAATCTCTGGATTAGTAGGAAGACCTGTATCAACAGTAACAAGTTGCCCCCAGATATAGACAAGTGGATCAGTAGGTTCAGAATCGCTGAATACTACAGATGTTATAGGCGTAGGACCTGTAGGACCTGTAGGACCAATCAAGCAGCTATTACCTATCGCTCCTCGTGCACCGTCAGGTCCTGTCGGTCCTATTATACCCATCGGGCCTGTAGGACCTTCATCGCCTCCACAGCCTAGCGGGCCTACTGGTCCACGGGGGCCATCTTCAGCATCTAATCCTGGCTCACCCTGAATACCCATCACACCAGGAATACCAGCACAGCCTACTTTGCCCTTACGGCCATCAAAGCCTTTGTAGCCATCACGGCCTTTACGTCCAGGAAGACCTTTCTTGCCAACTTTACCTGTACCCAGATTGGACTGTGTTAAGAATCCTGTAGCTTCAAAAGTACCGTCGGGCGTAATGAATGTTAGAGCACCACGTACACTGTCCCAAGCAAACTCATAAGAACTTGACTTCGCTACAGGAGGTGCTTCGTAATCTATTAGCGCAGAAGAACCTGGTACGATAGCCTTTTGACCATCGTACCCTTGTTCAGCAGCTACGTTTTGTAAGTTAACGTAAGTGTCTGACATATATTTGCCTTTAGTTTACGGCAAAGGAACTACAATGCCTGTCAACTCTGCTACAAGTGCTATTGTGAACTGGCCAGCAACAACATTCGTTACTTTAGCTTTAGCTACAATATCAACTACGCCATCTGGGTAGTTTTCTTTAAGCAGAATAAGACTTGACCCTTTAGAACCGTTACCATATCCGTAAGAGTTTTCACCGCCACGCTGAGTAGCAATACCTGTCTCGCCTGTACCTGGAATACTACGACCGTAGTCAACTGTCGCTTCACTAGGACGCTTAACAGCCAGAATGAATTGCAATTCTTCATTGCCTGATGTCACAGTGTAACCTGGACCTAAACGGGCACTAAAGTCTGCATGGACGTTAATCATTATGTCTGTTTTGAATTCCACACGCTGCGTAATGACAACTTCGTTTGTGTCTTCGGCGCGTTGGCGTGAACTGATGCGTTGGTAGTTACCTTTATCAAGTCTGACCTTATCAGTCGAACTGATTTTGAAGTTAGGGAACGTACCTTCTATTAGCATGCCTGGACCTGGAACCAAGTCAATCGGCACAGCAGGCAGGAATATTGGGTCAGCATTCTGACGTATTACCTTGTACCCTGTTGGTGTAGGAATAATATCAGTTACCATTCCACGCAATCCAGTGTCGCTGCTTCCTTCTGCTCTTACGTTATGGAAAATCATTACTTCAAGTGGTCGTCCCGTAGCAAAATCTGTTCTTGCTACAAGCTTGTTGCCTACAATAGAATACTCTGACTTCATAACGTGTGCACCTGACTCACTCAAAAACACTAGGTCTTTTGACTGTGGTGCGATTGGCAGTGAAAGCACGTTACGCTTGGTAGTCGGATTGAACGTAGCCGTGATTACCTGTGTACTATAGCCTGGAATTGGACGCTGTATGAAAGCGTTGATTTCAATCTTCAAGCCTACACCAGGAGCTTCGCTGAATATTACTTTCCTGCGTACAACATCTACGGTATATGACGAATGCACTGTCATTATCCTGTCGATGAAGCACCAAGAATAGAATACGTTTTCAATATCAGCAGGCAAGTCGAATTCACGACGGGAACCATCACCAATATCTTCAAAGCTAACGCATTCCGTGTACATGCCCGAGTGAGGCTCTAACTGGAATAAACGCGCATCGATTTCTAACCCAGAAGGAACATTCTCTGCAAATTCCAGCATGTTGTCTTCGATGTTAGCGGACTGGCGGAACTGACGCACACCAGAAATACTGATATACCAGTAATGGCTATTCTTGCGATAGCTGTACAGGCGCATCTGAGTTTCATCTACACCTGCTGTCAGTGGATCTTCGCTGTACAGAAGGAATTTGTTTGTTTCTTCCATAACAACTTGCGTTATCGCACTGAACTTCAACTTACCTGGAGGATGATACAGGTTTCCTCTTGTGCGGGAAGCTGCTGCTCCACTCGGTACCCAACGTGGAACACCATCAAGCGGACCAGCTACAAGTACCCAGTCTTCATCTGTTCCTGCACGGCTAGGCAATCCTGAACCTGAGCCTTGCACTGTGTTTTGTTTCCAGATACTTACAGTGCTTGTTACATCAAGTTCCAAGAACGCCAAATCACGGGTCATTACTTCTTCGGCTGCTGTTATAACACAACGTCGTGTAGTACCTTCTCCAGGACCTGAAACAATTTGAACTACAACAATGTCATCTTCTACAAGACCATAATCAGTTATCAATGAATCGACTTTGAATATCGACGGGTCTGTTACTTCTGTTGGGTTACCCATAAACAACTTGGTAAATCCCAGGAAGCTCCAATGCTTACCTGCCAATCCACCGCGCACAGCAAGTCCTGCTGTTTCACTGTTTTGTTCATCTGGATTGACGACAATATCAAGCACAGCCACAGCATTGGTGATTGCTTCTGCTGGATTAGGTAAGGCATCGACGTTGCCTACACTCGGTACTGAACCGAATTCTGACAGTGTGACATCGATAACGTGTGCATTGCCTTGTGCTAAGTGCAACAAGAATTCTATTTGCGCCGCACGATTCTTCCGTTTAGTAACAGATTCACTGAAACGTACACGGCCTAACACAGTGCCGTCGTTCAGTCCAATAGTTGCTTCCGACAGTTCTATTGATGAATTGCCTCCTACTTCACGAGGTACAACTACAGTGAACCGAACTGTATTGCGGTTTAAAACTTCAATGTAGTGAATGCGTCCGCTGTGGTGTTCTGTACCTAGTAACGCATCTGGTGTCTGAGCCGGTTCTGAGCCTTGGTAATCACCAACAGCAAAGAAACGGGGGCGAATAACTGCGCCCCCTGCTTCGGCACTCAGCAACGCCTGTTCACCTTGTGGGGTAAGAATCAAACGATCTGGTGTCATTGTATTAACTTCCTATTTCTAATCGTGTCTACAAATTAGCGTTTGAACGCCACAGAGAATTCAGCCTGGCCGAATCCGCGCTTCACACTTTTGAAAATGATCCAAGTCTCTGTCATTCCGTCCAAGTAAGTACGGACAACATCTACTCCTGGTTCCAAGTTACCCCAATCAACATCTGGGTTAATACTAGGAACCGCAGCCATTCTCAACGGCACTAACACTTTCGGGCAAGCAAAGTACAGATAGTCTGTGCTGTTTGGTAACACAGTAAATTTACCTGTGTCAACGCTTGTTAAACGCTTGAACTTATTCTCTGACCAAATCAGGTTAAAGTAAGTTGTGTTGATTACATTAAATCCTGCTGTCCAATATATTGAGAAGCTGGATTGCAACAAGATACGGAACTTCTTCTCTTGCCTGAACCCACCTAATACATAAACACAACGAATATCAATGTAAGTGTCCTGCTCTACATAAGGCGTTGTTAAACGTCCTGTATTTCTTTCGATTGACAATCCTGTCATCTTAGTATCGAGCATCCAGATACATGCGGAGGTCACATCTATAGGAGTCGGATTGTTACGCAACTTCAACATAGCAACCAAGTTTATAACTGAGTTGTCTTTGTAGCCAGGACTGTTAGCATCGACCAGCAGATCCTCTGGAACAAATCCTGCCAGCAAGTTGAACACAAAGTCCCGCGTTATTTCACGTTGTCCTTCACGACCAATTGCTTTCAGTGTCATAGTTGTGTCTGTGTCAAGTCTAGGTATTTTGAATGAAAACCTGTCATTGACTTCAAGGCCTTTAGGACCATTTACTATTTCCCATGACAATACATCCGCAGCAATGGCTGTAGATCCGTCACGGCGAAGTACACGGACATTCGGATAGAAAACAGTATCATCCTGTGCAAAGTTAGGACCGATCAGTTCAATAATGTCCAGTGCCTTGGAGGCTGTTACTGTGATTACATAACGGGCTTCCACTGTTTCAGTGAACACTTCGGCTGATTCTTCTGTCTCACGGAATTCCTCAGTGTATGAAGCGACTAAGGTAACCTGCGAGTCATCTGATTGTGGTGCTATGTACAAACGACCCGTTGCTTCATCAAGAGACACACCATTACCAGTCGGCTCGGCACGCCACAGCACAAGTCCAGGCGGAGGACCTGCAACAGGGTTATCTGTACGTTCCAAATCAACAGACAATTGGTAGTACAAGGTGCCATCCAAGCTATCAAATGCCCACTGATTGGGTTCATCAAGTATCAAGCTCTTGAAGTCATAGCTGATTAAACCGCTAGGACCTGTTATCTTCATGTTCAGACCGCGCAGAATACTGTTGATCTTTTTCATGTAGATATTCAAGGTTTCTGTAAGTGTTGAAATACCGTCGTCATAGTTGGTGATTAATATCAGCCTAGCATCCACATTCATTTTGGGATATAGGTAACCATCACCATCAATATCTACTACGCTGGCAATAGGAAGAATCTCTTCCATGTCGATTTTGGAAAGCATATCAACAGATACGCGAGTTCCACTCCCATCACTAGACATAGGCAATATGTCTTCCTTGCCGTCAACTTCAACCAAGTAACGTATAAGTTCACGTTGCTGGTCAAAATCAACATCACGATAGAAATCAATTTCCCAGTCGCTTGACACAGGATATTCTTCACCTTCGTCATCGTAGTCCATGACCAACGCATAACTGTACATCATGCTTTCGTTAGCTTCTATTTCAACTGGACCTGATATGTAGTACGAATCAATGCGGTCGTGAGGTTGTAATGGTGCATTCACGACAGTCAGAGGCTGCGTTACTTCTTGGGCATAGAATTTGCCTACCAACTGGATAGTTTCGTCTTCGTCAATGTAACGAGTCTGAATCAGTGTTCTGTTGAGTAATACACCGTCATACTGCGCCATGAGTATGCCTAACTTGCTTGGCCAAGTTTGTCCTGTTACAGGACGGTTGCTTGGGTTAGCAAATATCGGTTCACCTTGTATCAGCTTTCTTACTTGGTCAACAGACAAGTTTTCATTGTCGATTGCCATCTGTTCGATTGTAGTGCGGTCAATACCAATCAATGCTTCCACAATACGATCAAGTGGGAACTGGCCGTTGTTGATATTGATAGGGAGATTATCAGTTTCACCCATCTGGTCGTAACCCATCCAAGTAGCATTTACTTCTTGGGTTTCGCCGTTGTCGTAGTACCCTATCGTTGGGAAGAAGTAACGGTTGCCTTCTGCAAGCTGTAGTGGTATAGTAGATTCGATACGTTCCACTTTTGGTATGCGTGGTATTGCAACAACAGGAACAACATACTGCTGCACGTTTCCATTCGTATACACTGCTTTGATATGTATTGCACCCTGCACCTTGTCTGGGCCTTCCGTGTACTTCAGCATAACCATCGGATGAGTCAGACCAGTCTCCGCATCGATGAATTGGAAATCAGGATTGTTCTCGATTTCTATCTGGCTAAAGGACTGGAATTGCAGCGCATTACCTACATTCGTAGCTGTTGCCAATATTTGAGTAAGAGCGTCATCACCGTACACTATTACCTGTGTAGGCAGCACTTCAGTTCTGCTGTCAGTTGACCAACGCGCAGTAAAGCGCATTTGAACACTCTGGCCTTCGTTGATTGTGTTTGCTACGTCTGTGAGAATACCAATCAAATCTCTGGAATTCTTTTGGATAGTGACAAACTTTTGTGCTGTTATTGTCTGGTAATCGGTGTACCGTTGTGTGCTTACACGGACAAGACCGACACTGTTGTCTGTAACAAGAGGCATCTGCGCCACACCAGTAGAATCGATATTCACGTTCAGCACATCTTGGTTATCGACATTTCCTCCTGTACTGTACCAATCGGCCTGATTGATAATACTACGCTGACCGTTGCTCCAGTTAGCGATAGCTATGAATCGGGCAACACGACCTTCTACAACAGCATCAGGTCCTTCGATGTTAATGCTCAACAAATCTATCTGTGGAAATTCCACATTCAAATAGTCTGTTTTCTTTATCGTTTCTTCCTTGTCCACATATATAAAATCGAGGACCAACTTATAGTCTTCACCGGCGGCTGTAGCAAGGAAAATGTTCTGATCGTTTACTTCGACCATGCCTACACGCGAAGATACCAAGAAGCCTTCGCTAACAACGCTGCCATCAGAAAACAATATGTCGGCGTACACTTTGTAGTAGTTGCCTTGATTGAAGTCTGTTACAGTAGTCTCTGTTGCAATATTACCGTACTGGTCAAATGTAACCAAAGTGTAGGCAGGCTGTATTTCTACAGGAATAGGACTTACCAAATTCTCGACTATCAGAATTTGCTTGTTAGCACTCAACTCAGCACCATCAAAAGCACGATACAGGACCTGCATCAATACATTCTGGTCTTGGATAACACGTTTAGCCCGGATAGTAGATGTGTCCAACTCCGCATACTGGTCGCTGTCCAGTGACCACACGATGTTTTCAGTGTCTTGAATAGTGAAAGTGTTGTTGCCTATCTTACCTAACAACTCATACTTCTCAGATGCACCTGGTTTAAGAACACTGGCACCTTTTATAACAAGTGAATCAGGCTTAATCGGAATACCGTACGCCAGCACAACTATGTTCTTGGATATTTCGGTACCCATAAACGTAGCTATTACTGTTGTTGATTGGCTGATGCCTGTTTGTGGGTCACGAAACATTGTAGTAGGCTTCGTCTGCGTCATTAATCCCGCCGTGTCCGACAGGGTGTTAGGAATCACAGTTGTTACTGTAGTGTCATCCCAAAACACCTTAACATAGACATTGTATTCCGTAGAAGCTGATACTACGTTTGGTACCATAAGCTCAACACGCTCTATCCCAGGAGTCTCCAGCCGAGCAAAGTCTTTTGGATAGAACATGGCTGACATACTGACATACAGGTATGTTTTGGAATACAGGCCAATGTAAATATCTTTGATTACTTCTTCTATTGGAGCAAACTTGTAGAACAGTTCCGATATTCTGTAATCAACAAGAGCCTCGACTATTTCTGGATCATCTGTGTCAGGATTTAATTCGCGTGACATCAATGCCATCAATTGGTTGCCAATAGCTACTTTCTGTGCTTCGTCCAGCTTGTCGTAATCCAGACGGCGACGCACGTACTCCAAATCACCCGCACCCAAGTTGATGCTCAGATCTTCTGCTAGGTTAGCTCCATCAACAACAAGGTTAACGTGCGATGTGCTGAACCAACTACCGCCGTCGATATTCAGTTTGCCTGGAACAGGACTGAAGTTCACATAGTCTTGAGAAAACAAGTTCTGCACTTGGAATCCGCGGTTCAACAGAAAGCTGATGAATTTTGGATATACAGGAGTGTTGTTAATCTCGCTGTACTTGGACAGTTGGTAGAAGCCTTTGCGAATATTACTTCCGTTTATCTCAAGGATATCACGGTGAATATCAAAGCCTATGTGCCGAATCATTTCATCTATAATTTCAGGATTAGTATTCCTGTCGATTGCCCGTAAGTTTTCCAACATACGGATGAACTGTTTGACGTTTTCTTCTGTGTAATCGTGGATGATGTCATAGAGTCTGACCCATGCAGGTTCTTCCTCACGCATCAACTCTACCAACATATCAGATAGGCGTTTAGATGTCATTCAATGCACCTTTTCTTTCTGTGTACTTGACTAACACTGTGACTTGGTTAGGCGCAATGTATTCAAGTTTTGACCTGGGTTCAATGGGTTGGATAGGCTCTAATACACGAACATAGTCCAAACCTTCGTAGCGTTTCTTATCAGCACCGAATGTAGCAAGGTCTTTCAAGTCGCTGATTTCTAACTTGCGTCCAAGCACACCACGGCGGCGCCTGAAGTAATCGGCTATTGCTTGCTCGGTACGGGCTTTCCATGTTTCCCGTGATTGGTCTTCGTTGATGTATACTTCCATGACAATGTTAGTCAGTATGCGCTCTGGGTTACATGGCAGTATCATTACATGCTTGTTTTTAATCTTTTCTGCCCATGCCAAGAACTTCGTCCATTGTCCTGATTGAGGGTTAGGATTAGTGCCTCCCCAACTGCTTGTGCTTTTCGGCAGCACACATACACGCACTACGTTCATGTAGGTCAAATCATCAGGGGCTATGTCACGCTGGCCTTGAATAACAACGTCAGCCACATCCGGGTACATGCCTATATTACCCAACCATGAATCATGTCGATCAAGATTGCGTTTTGATTGGAACACATAAGGTGCGTACATTTTAAGTACGTCTGTATCCATCGGCTCACTTCCACCAACAGAAGCTTCGTCAGTGATACCACCTATAGTAGTATCGTTCTCATAGCGTACCCGCACACCGCTGGTTCCGATATTGCCAGATTCACCAGAAGTAAGAACATATCGTACTACAATACGATCACTGCTATTTAAACGCACACCAAATTGGCCGTTACCGAACATCAAGCTCACATCACCTTCAGCGGTTGTGTTTGGAATGTACATGGGTTCATCGGCATCAACATCGAATATGCTGTCGTAAGGAACAAAAGCTTGTCGAGTACCACTTACAGGATTCTCGCTGTATACAAACATATCGTCCATTGATACAACGTGTCCCGGTACACCAAGTACAATCTCAGGGAAGTCCAAATCCACATTGCCCAAGTTGAATGTTTTGAGTTGTATGGTACCTTGTCCCATGATTACTTTACGTGATTCACTTGGACGCAACATAACGCTTTCACGGTTGTAGAAAGGCAAACCGTTTATAGTAAATGCACTGAACTCGGGAATAGATTTGTTCACAGTGCTGTTGTTGCGTAATGTGACTGTTACCGTGCTGCCTGTCTTACGATTCAGTGTTTGTCCTAAATCACGGGCGTTTGCAAGTACGCTGCTTGCACGGCGCGCTCTACGCATAAATGCTTCACGGAAAGCAAAGTTGATATATGCTTGGTTGACTTCAGTGCTACCTGCTAAGGCATCTGCAATAAAGATAGCCAGGCGGCTTTTGCTTTTATCAGACCATACATAATCGGAGGCAAAGCGTGTAAGGATAGCCTGAACGTGTTCCTCAAATGACGCTGCGTTTATAATTGGGTTCATGTTGTTATCCTAATTTCTGTAATCCGAATGAAACTTTCTTGCCTGTTACTTCCAAACGTGGAATATCTACTTTGAGTTCACACACGTAGGTGCTAGTGCCGTAGTCCATTCCAATATCAATAGTGTCGATGTACACACCAAGGTCACCACTTGCTGTACGGTCGGCTGCCGTTTGTATAACAGTTAAGATTTCGTCCCGTGTTATTGTGTCGAATGGCTCAAACAACAAGTCCATTAACCTACGCACTCCCCACTCAGGTCTCCACCAGCGGCTGCCTCTTGGAGTAGATAGTAGCAACAAGAATTGTTGTACTTCTGCTTCGCCGTCATAAACAAACTCGTCACCTTTCTTGCCAATATCAATATTGACATCACGGAATACATACGTTCCTTTATTCGTAGTTTCTTCCATTGACTCACGGGCAGCGACCTGTTGTTCATGCGTTTTAATAGTTCTGAACATTACCCTGCTCCTACGTTGCTTGAACCACCCATCGAAGTATCTCCACAGGTAGTTTTATCTCCCATACGTGTGACGCCACGTTTATTAACAAAAACTTTGGAAGAACCTGTTGCTGTAGGAACGTGACAGCTTCCATTACAGCAGTGTAGCTTGTATTTATCTCCAGTACGCACAGCAGGAAGACCGTTAACAAACACATTGTTACTGCCTTGAATTGCTGGTACAGGAGGAAAGCAAGGACTGTGTCCCATCGTCATGTCAGGTCCTTTACGGATGACTGGTTTACCCATGATCTTAGCCTCGGTTTTCTGTAAATATAAACTAAATTAGCAACTAGGAGGTATTTACAGATGGCTAAGGTGCTGGCTAAGATAATCAAGGTAACTAAAATCCCCTGCTTCCCAATGTCCTGGAGTCGAATATGGTAGAAGTTCATGCGTACACCGACGGTTCATGTATCAACAATCCGGGACCAGGCGGCATAGGCATCCACATGAGGAAGCCCGCTACAAAAAAGAAGAAGAAAATCAGCCTACCGTTCGGTTATACGACAAACAATGAAATGGAATTGATGGCTATATTGATCGCACTTATATCATTAAAGCCTGGAAAGTTTGTTACAGTGTTCTCCGACAGTGAATATTCTATAAATTGTCTGTGTTTGTGGCACCACGGTTGGGCAGCAAACGGTTGGCGTAAACCAGAACACAACAAAAAGCTGATACAAACCATAGTCAAGTGCTTTTACTTTCATCGTGTAGAGTTTGTTAAAGTCAAAGCTCACTCAGGAATCAAGTACAACGAGAGTGCAGATGCTTTGGCTAGACAGGGCAGCGCTATCGCCCAAAAGAAGCGAAACAGTCCTGATTGTTTTACGTTAGAGCAGTGCCTACAGCAAGCTGAATTGTACTTTAAGAAATATGCAGGCTTCAAAGCACCAAACATAATAACAGCATAACACTAATTTAATCTAGTACAATTAACCAGTACGACCAGGAGAATTATTATGTCTGGAATTAACTTCCAACCAACTTTCATCGTACAATTGGGTGCGAATTCAAGCCAACACCGTGTTGTAGTAAGCGCACCAAGCAAAGGCGCTCCATTTACTATAGCTGCAGGTGACGGTACTACTAACGGCCGTGTATTTGCTCCACAAGTAGGCGAAGATCAGTGGGACGCAGAACGTGTCGCATTGTTAGAAGCTCACCTTAATGCAGCGCTGCCTGGAATCCTGAACAATGTGGATTTATCTAAAGCTGGTGCGGCCGACCACGTAAACCTTATGCTGCGTGGTGTAGCTCAGTCTTACATGGAAACAACCTTGTTTGACGACAGTGTTGATGATTTGCAGCAAATTGGCGATACTGCTATGACTGAAATCGCTAAGCTGTCCAAGCAAAACAATCCTCCTAAGCGTGGACCAGGTTATCCAATTGACCCAGTGGATCCAGAAGAGCCTATCTTTGAAGAAGGTGAGTTGGCTGTCACTATTATGTCTGCACTGTCTGCCCAGTTCTTGCAGGCTAACGGTACGTTGTTTGTGGGCTCTGGTATCCCAGGCAGCAAGTATAATATTGTCAGCAACGACTTGTTAGAAATCGGCATGACTGCACACCGTCGTGGACAGTGGGACACAGGCCGTACATGGGACGAAGATGAAATCAACCTGGATTTAGCTACTACTGTTCCTGCTGATCGCTGGAACGTAAGCTGGTCAATCGGTTTGAAAAATCCTGAAGTTGAACTTATTACTGACCTGTTCGACATCGAATTTATCATGGGCCTGCGTAACGACGGTACTCTGGCTGAAGGCGAATCAATTGTTTATCAACTGGAATACAATCCAGAAAACACTGCGCCGAATAGCCCATACGTGTTTACTGAAACAACAGGTATTATCAACAGTATCGTAGATAGCCGTGGTGATGCGGAACTGCGCTGTGTGCAGAACAGTAGCTCCCTGCACTGGGTTAAATCTTCGTTGATTCCTCCTCTGGCTGCCGACGCTCCTGTTGAAGGTATCTATGCTGCTCAAATCCGCGCTACCAACAAGCAGACTGGTACCGTGCTGATCAACACCTTGACTGTATCTGCTATGGTGTAACACAGGAGTCCTGGCATGAGAATTTTTGTTAGCTTGAGTGCTGAACAGTTTTCTGTTACATTGCGTGAAGACGCAGGTATGTCAACAGCACAAATCCGTGAAAAGATTGATGCTATAAACAAGGAAACTAAATCGAATGCCAGGATAACTTCTATGGCAAAGTCAATTGCCAGTGTTCCCAAGCAGTTTACTATAACAGGCACTAAACGCGATGTAGTGTTTGTTGCCGCTGGCTGGTACGATACCGATCCAGATGAACATCAGTTGAGCCAAGACTGGAATCTGGATTTCCTTAAAAGTTAAGGAGCGCACTATGCGTATTTTTGTTAGTTTGAGTAAGGCGGACGTGGCGCTCAAACCTGTTACGGGTCCAGGTCTTCCTTATGCAGATTTCGAGGATAGATTACTATACGGAGATCCTAAGGATAGCGCTAAATACTTATCTAAATACTTTTCTCTGCCTGTTCAAGGCGCGGATCAGTTTGATGACGGTAACTCTTTTGCTGGTTGCTGGCTTGAAATTTTAAGTGAAGGTAAGATAAGAACTTTTGCTTTGGTTGTCAAAGACGCAAGCATATCAGAAACAGTTAAGTTTTCAGGAGCCAAGAACGTAATCTTATTTGAAGTTGAAGATAAGAAACAGTTGTACTTAGGTAAACCTGTTGTCATAGGTAAAGCTTATACTGCCAATCGTGTAGATCCACTGATGTATACACTTAAAAATTTTGTGTGAACCACTTTACTGCAAAAACCCACCTCAGCAATGTCGTGGGTTTTTTTTTGGTCTCCAAACAGCTTAAAACACATGATACTGTAAATCAAGTGTAGGAGGAACATTATGATTCAACATGCAAATTTACGTGATATTTTACAACTGCCCTCAGGTCCACTAAAAGAACTGTTTATCAGTCCACATGATAAATTCCGCACAATGAATTGCCGTACTGTGGAATGCAGTTTTGAGTATCTGCCACTAACACCGTACACTCAGGCATTTGCTGAATCCATCTGCGCTTACCTAAACAAGAAATTTGTTGATGGACGTATTCATAAATTCGATGCCGATGATTTCTGTGCTGTCCACGAAGATACAGCCTATCCTTACTCCCACACGATCATAGTGTGCTTGGACAAAGACGAAGATGACAGGCTTGTGATCAACGACACTATTGTCCGGGAATACGAAGGCTCAGTTTACGTGATGCCTCCGTTGACTAGCCACGGTATAGCTAAAGGCAAAAGTTCGCGCATTTCATTCATTATCTGGGCTAACCAGTAACTGTAAATAATACTTGTTAACAACGGAGATTTATTATGCAACCTAATACTACTGGCGTTCCACAAATAGGCAACGTACTGTTCGCACACAACTTCTACCAACACATCCAAGTACGTACCTGTGTGCGTTTGGTAATGCTGGATTACGAAAATGACCGTGTTGAAATATCAGCACTGTATCATCGTGAACCTGAGTATCCACCACAGGCATACATTGAGATCGCTGTTGGTGTGGACAGCTCTGGCCCTATGCTCGTACACAACGAATTCTTTTTGACTAAACTGGAAGAATCTGGTGCAGTTAAAATGCCCGCTGACTTCAATATCGACACTATGATTCCTTATATCAAGAGTCGCATTGAAAACTTTGACAACAATCCAGACCATTCAGATTTGCTAGAGCTGGATTATGACGATTTGGAACGTGACATCAACAATCACATTGCTAATGAAATTCCAGCGTTGCGTGAAGTAACTGAGCGTCTGGTAGACCTGTGTATTAAGTCATACCGTGCACAGATGGATTGTATGCAGGCCGATGGTCTGGTAGTGTAGGAGAATACAATGAATTTTCAACAATCGAATCCTATTATCATCGGCGGCGATACTGAATTCAATGAAGTAAACTGGCTCGATAACAGCTATATCATGGCAGCCGACCGTATTATGGTGGAAGGCGTTCGTAGTGGTAATCGCACAGGCGTAAACACTTACAAAGTATTCGGCCACTTTATCAATACTAACTTGATGGAAGGCTACCCTCTGCTTACAACAAAGCAAGTATTCACCCGTCCTATGTTCCATGAACTGATTTGGATGTTGAACGGTGAAACAAATATTCAATACTTGCTGGACAATGATGTACATATTTGGGACGGCTGGGCTAACACTAACGGTGACTTAGGTCCTGTATACGGTGAACAGTGGCGTAATCGTGAAGACACTCAGATCCTGATGCGTAACGACCCGTACTACGAACAACGCCTGTCGTACTATGAAAGCAACGGCTACACAAACGTAGCTACCAACCCAACGCTGGATGTGTACAGCCGTCGCATTGACCAAATTCAGGTAGCATTGGATCGTTTAAAAACAAACCCAGACTGCCGCCGCATTATCGTAGATGCGTGGAATCCTGGTCTGCTGCCTACAGACGAGCATCCAACAAAACAAGCTGAACAGGGCCGTCAAGCATTACCTGCATGTCATGCGTTCTTCCAATTCGGCTCCAGTGAACATCATCGTAACGATATTACTATCGATGACTTAGGCATACTGAACATCTATCGTGTAGGCAACAAAGTCTATATGAGCGGTGTTGAAATTGATGTCCAGTTGTCTGATGTTGAGCAAATGGATGAAGTAGGTCTGTTGCAGCTTATCCGCCGCTACAAAGATAGCCGTGTTCCATTTAAGCGTATGTTAGATACTCACCTGCACTTGCGTAGTAGTGATGTGTTCTTGGGTCTGCCGTTTAATATCAGTTCCTACGCTGCTTTGTCTGGTTTGTTCTGTGCTGTTCTTGGTATGATACCCCGCGGTCTGACACTCAGCTTTGGTGACATGCACATTTATAGCAACCACGTTGAGCCTTTGCAGAAGCAAGCGAATAACTTGGAAAACACTAAGTACCCACCAAAGCTTGTAACTATTGGTGTTGGTCCTGAGCAAAACGCCGATTTGAAGAACCTCAGCATTGATTGTTTCCGTGTGTTGCAATACAGTCACTGTGGTAAAATCACAGCCGACGTGGCCGTGTAAGGTACAACTATGGAACAGTTAAAAACATCATTTGATTTTGTTGAAGATGACCAAAGGCCTGTAACACAGGTTGTAGCTGATTGGACAGACTTAATTGCAAAGTCCGTTAAAGAAGACCTTGTTGTGCTGCATGAAGGTCAGTGGTTCGACCCAAATATCATGGCAACTGCCGATGAATACACTATGCACATCCTGGTACTTACAGGCAAGCTGTGGCCAACGCACGTAATTGTCAACCATGTGTCTGTTAAAGCAGATTCAGACGAAGACAGTGCTTGGAAAGACACGGCACCTGCTCCTGTACTCCACAATGAGCTTAGCTGGTTACGTGGTATTTTGCCTACGCTGCGTGGTAACGTCAAGTCCCGTGTCCGTTGTAGTTTACGTGCGTTAGAACTTGCGTTACCTCACATCAATAAAGGCAACTACATTCTGCAACGTGAATTCTTTGCCGAGGTAGGTCGCCTTACTCGTTTGGTTATCAATTGGAAGAATAAACAGGGTAATTACAACGATGTACTGAAACAGCGTTTCCTATATCTCGATGCAGCTATGCAGAAGTTAACTGGTAAATCGGCTGACCGTATGCGTATGTCCTTGTACTATGCCCACGACCAGAAGCACAAAGCTGTTGTTGGTCGCGCAGTAAAAGCTTGGATTGAAGGTGGCCTCAATCAACCACTTTGGTTTCCTCCTGCAGGAACTGATAAAGGTAAGTTGAACAGTGACGGAACCATCGACGTATCGTTCAGATTCAATCCTGATTATGGAAAAATAACAGATGTCGAAACAGATGCTGGTTCAAGCTAAATCTAAGGCCTTTCTCCACAGAGTGGTCAAAAGCAAGTTTATTGAAGTTGCCGATAAAGCAGCAGAGGATATTCTTACACGGCGCGCTTATGCCTATATTATATCCTATTCACCGAAGCTTGAACCAACAAGTGGTTACATGACGTTAGTTCACATTCTATCTGTCATACGTCCAGGTAACATTCCAAAACCAGGAACTTTACCTACAGGTGAATACAGTTTCGTATTAGATTCAGTTGTAGTGTCCTTGAACGAGGCTGGCAAGGCTCGTATGGCCAAGTTTGGCATTGTTTCATTCAAGGACGAAGACTACGACCTAGAAGATTTTGTCGAAGCCGTATCTTTGACAGGCAACTTGGAAAACATTGATGATAAGTCTGACGAACAAAGCTCAGCTTAAATTGATGAAGAAGAGGTCGTATGCTTCGGTTGAAGAAATCTCTGACTTAACTGGACAGACACTGACAACCGAAGCCTACTGCGACGATGTCCCTGATTTGGATGCTACCGTTCTAGTGTGTCCAAAGGGGGATCGTCTGCGCCCACGTTACTTCGGAATCTTTTCAGCTAGAAAGAACATTAAAGGTGACTACGTTATTTCTGTTGAGCAGGCCCTTAGTCGGATGAATGCCGATAGCTTCAATTTGATATTTGCCAAGCCGGCAATACAATCAAGCGAACGCGACAGGCTCCTAACTCTATATGAGAAACAATTAAGGGCGCATGAAAAACATGCCAATGGGAAAGGACTTGGAGTACCTATACCAAAAGCCAGCCCAGAAGAAATAATGAAAGCAATGGAAGAACTTGAAGAACGTCCTGACGCTAACTATGGCAGATGTACAATCATTTCTCCTAACATGCTACAGCAGCCAGACAAACTGCGTCTGCTGTTTGAGACAATAAAATTGCCTTTTAATTGGGGCCGTTCCTATTTTATGACGCCCTCAATTTACCGTGAGTTTTTGTGTAAGAACATCAAGTGGATATTAGAGACTATGGATATTTCCATACGTCATTACGATGGCCGTCCTTGTGTACGCATAAAGAAAATGCACAGCAAGATATTCGCAGGTTATATTCATTCGATGTGCGAGAATAACCGAAAGCAAGTAGTCTTGTCTGGTAAAGAAATATGCCAAGTCATATCAAATACCTGGGGCATCGATTGCAGGCTTCCTGAAATTGAATCTCTTTGGTCAGTGTCTGTGATCAAACGAACAAAGAAAAAGAAGGATTGAACTATGATGTCTCCAAACATAGATGAAGAATATTACTCGTTGAACGATGATGTTAAACAGCGCGTTATCAAACGTCTGCAGGTCGTTGCAGGTAAAACATTGGACGTTGTTATTTCTGAAGACAATGTTGAAATTCTGGCTTCACTGATATTCCAGCAGACGCATCCTATCCGCATGTTAGGTGCTTTGTCCGCTTTAGGCTGTGGTGATTTACAATCACTGGCTGTGTCAGGTTTCTTTGATTTACGTGACGCTACTCTGGAAAAGTTACGCGCGAATTTAGGTAAACGTGTTTCGTTCTCTCCTATCGAAGAAATACGTGGTGTGCCACGCTCATACATTACTTTCCATGACGTGGAACATACTGTAACGCTGACGCGGTTCGCATTTGGTAACTGTCCGTGGTGGGATCCTGACACAATTGTCATGGCGCACGACGGTCTTTTGTTGTGGGTATCGTCAGAAGACTTAGCTGCCGATAAAGAAAACCACAAAGGCATCGACTATACAATCGTCGGTGACGTTCACCACATCCGTGGAACAAAAATGCTGTACGATCAGCAGAACAAACTAACTGTGAATCCAGTCACGCTGAATGCGTATGGTGTATTCAATGTTCGTGGAGATACCGAATGAATATTATGGAACATGCCCTGCTTGCAACAGTAGTCCTTTACATTGTGTTGGCTCTGGCACTGTTTGGTTTCGTTACACTGTACTTCCTTTTCTACTACAGAAAAGCACTGTATCACATTCTCGCCAGTTACCAGTATTTCAGTAGTCCTGAGCATTCGCGTGGTTACACAGGTAACACTGAATTCAAAATGTCTTACAGGACACTGTACGCTCTGTATAAAGCCTTTTCCCAGTTAGCTGATGAAGGCTTGCCGTGGACAATGTGTCCTAAGTGCAGCACTAAAACGCATGAAATGAAAGAACCGTTTAACATGCGTGAACATCCGAGTAAGCAATCTAGCCTGTACATCAAAACATGCGGGTCATGTAAACACGAATCTACTTGGACATTTGGACCAGGTATTTGGATTCATGTACCAGATGTGTGGCATGACAAAGAGGAAAGCAAAAATGAAAACTAAAATCCTGATAGTCGATCCCTTCCGTGACTACGAATTCCCATTTGTTAACACGGACACACTATTGTTGATTCAAAACAAGCGCCCTGTTAAGCTAATGTCCAGCGGCTTCTTTGGAACTGTGATTATCAACGACATGGCTCTACGCGAACTATGTCCTCAGATGGTTCAGTTTTTAATTGATTGTTGTACGCATACAATCAACAATTGTGCCTATGCTGGCGATGTTGACTTCCAGATTTTCTTAGCTGGTAAGCTGGAGTACCAATCTAAGTTCTCGCTGCTGGAAGAAAAGCTACGTGAGTTGATTAAACCAGAGAACCATCAGGAGTAGCTATGCACACTATACAACCTACAACAACATTATTAGATATAGCTGTTCCAGTTTATTCATTACGTGGACTACAGCAAGTTGACTTTGGTATGGTAGGAGCCTATTTGGATTCTATCACTCGTGGTGATATAACGGCAGCACTGGTAATCTTTGCCTCAAAATACCCAACTGATACAAATCCAGAAGAACCAATCTACGTTCCTTTAGTATCAGTTTATGATGTGGCAACAGACACGTTGAACTATACACGTTTGCCTGAGTCCGTTGACTCTATGCCAATACCTGCGGCAACTCCTGACTCAAGTAACACGCACATAAAGGTTCCTGGGATTCCTGGCGTGTTTCGTAAAGATGTTCTTACTACCAAACGCTTTAACCATCGCCACAATATGTTCAGGCGTTCTACAAAAGGTATTTTGAACTTCCAAAACAAACACTTTACCTCTATGTACAGTCGGACCGATTTAGAAAATCTCCGCAGTATGGACGCATTGCCTAGCTGGGCTACGCATGTTTATACACCTGGCTCACAGGATGCACGTATTGGGTCTCCTTATGACCGCATCTATCGCTTGGCGACATACAGGTTTGTCGGTGAAACTCAGGAAACTGGTGAGAATAAGCTGGTGTATTTCCAACAAGAGCCAGTACCATCGTTCTATACGGCCAATGCACAAGCCGCTGAAATACTGAAAACACGGTCTGCTAAAGTAATGACTATTGTTCCGCAGGACAGCAAGATAATCTGGACGTTGGACTCTTTCTTTAATCCATTGAGTTGCCTATGAAACGACTGGTAAAGATGCTACTACACTGTCCTGATGTTCTCCCTATGACATTGCTTGGTCCTACTTCATGTCTGTCAGAAATACATGCGCTGTGCGGAAAGACACATAACGAACACGGACTACATCAGGTACCTGATATTTTCAGCGCAGCGAACTTCAATGTTGAACTTTACCGCAACTCGTTTGGTATAAAGTGGGACGCAGAAGGTAAACCTTTCAACGAAGTTAAGTGTGTTATCGAAATAGGCGATGCCAACGTAGCCGATCCTAGTGATTACAGCTACGTGCATATTAATGAAAGGACCACTGTAGAAAACAAGCACCTACTCAGGTATGTCAATCATGGATCAAACACATCCAGAATTCCTGGAATTGGTTTCTTCAGCCCTTACTATTGTTATTTAGGTACTTCAATAGGATGAATTTGTCAAAACTAACCAAAGCAATCCGCTTTGAAACCCAGGCGGATAAGTTACTGAAAACTTGGGACAGACGTTATGAAGAAGGCTGCACTTACGCATATCAGCGGGTATGTGAGGCTGGACCTGACATGACCCAAGTAAATCAAGTCATACAAGAGTTGGAGCTGAATATTGCTCTGTCTGACTTAGGTGGCCAGAAGACAAGTGCTTTCGATGAAGGCGTGTTGGCTTATATTCGTAGTTATCGTTTAGCGAGGTAAGTATGTCAGGTAAAGATGATTTAGATTTAGATAGCTTCGACGAACTGGAAGTTCCAGACGTTGATATTGAAAACAATCAGCCTGCGGAAGACGAAGGTTGTGAAGGCGGCGCTTGTAAAATCTAAGGAGATTTCATGGCAAATTTCAACAAACAGGCAGCAACTGTTGTCAGTGGCTTCCCTGGAATCGGCAAATCACACTTCTTTAATCGCCAACAAGAATTAGGTCTGAAGGTGATGGACAGCGACAGTTCAAAATTCCCAAAAGACAACTTTCCACAGAACTACATGCAACACATTGGTGAGGCTATGTATCAGTGCGACTACTTGTTGGTAAGTTCACATGATGCGGTACGCCGTGCTTTGGTAGATGCGGGTATAGTTTATACATTGGTCTATCCGCATATTTCACTGAAAGATGAATATATGCGTCGGTATAAGGAGCGCGGTTCTCCTCAGCCGTTCTTAGATCTAATGGAAAAGAACTGGGACAGTTTTGTTACTGGTTGTATTAACCAAACAGGCTGCAAGCATGTTGTGCTTCAAGCTGGCCAATATATGTCTGACGTAATAGGGTAGGCTTATGCTCAGTGAACTGTTAAAATACCTACAGCAAAACACATCGTTGGCCATGCTGCCTGCGTGGTCTGAAGATCTTATGTATATGTCTAGTGAAGATTCTGATCACTTGCAGCGTACAGCAACCAGTGCTATGATGGAAACGTATAAGCTTTTGACTAATGCACTTCCACGTGTGTTCAGCAAAAGTATTGCATTATCTCAGGCACCAAACGAAAACACCCGTGTCACGTTTGACGTACTGAACGGTTGTGTTGAAGACTACACGGACATGATAAAGACTACATTTATCGCTCGTGGTCAACCGATAGTTGATTACATGGTTGCATCTATCCGCAATCAGGTTACAGATTTTGAAATGACTGTCAACTGTTTTATTTTAACTTATACAACTGTTGGTCCATTACTTAATCTAATCCGTACAGGACAATCTATTGAACTTGCCTTGTCTGTTTTAGAGTGTTTACCTTCGCACGATAATGAAAATGGACCAATATACTGTCCTGTACTGCCTCCAGGGCCAATAGAACTCTATGACTTAGTTGCTACAAGGCGTGGTTTTACTGTAGGCCAACGGGTTACAGAAATTGTTTCAAGGTACGATTGCTTGGTAGCGCAATCAGGCAACAAAGAAATGTCACTTTACTGGGAAGCTTTGAAAAACTTACCAGGCAACAAAAAAGTTCTGGGGTCATTAGGCTATGAAAACAACTGCAGGTGAGTTGCGTAAACGCGGCTTCAATATTCCAGACAATATACCTGACTGCGCTACTACAGAACTCAACGGATACGGAGTTGGTACTGTGTCAGCAGGCCATGACAATTCCCTTCAGGTAGACTTGCTTGCCAACTTGGGTCCTTTCGAGTGGGTATCGGCTACTGTTGTTGCTAAAGGTCCAGACAAGATAACGCTTGACAAAACTCTATGGCCAGCTCCTCTGACTTTAGATCATGTCCAGCAGCGCACTCCAACAGAATGCCTGTCTGCCTGTATCGCTATGATAACGCGCATACCTATTGACCGCGTAGTTGCGGACTTCCATGAGCGTTATAGGCGAGACTGGACTGTAAATGTATCTACATACTTCAACGAAATTGGTTTGAAGCATACGGTGCGTTCTGCTGTCGACCGTGTCATTGAAGAAGGCTTTGTGTATACAGCCCGTGTGTCTTCGCTGAATAATATCGGCGGCGGCCATGCTGTTGTAATACATAATTGCCCGGATGCTGGTTTCACTGTTTACGACCCAAACAAAGGTCGTCCTGATACCCGCTATTATGAGTTTGTTAAAACAGACGATCCACTGTCTGAAACATTAACGTCCTACATTACTACAACCCAAATAGCTGAGCAGGATTTGCGTGTGTTCTGGGCAGCACAACAGGAGAAAATAGAATGAGTCATTCTGGTCGTATCGAAAATGCGTTGACTAAGCTTAATGCGCTTGGTTGGACGTGTGAAGTCCACAACTTCAAAATTCCACAGTTCAGTATGCACGTTGACTATGATAACAAGCGTCTGGCAATCAACTGTCCGAAAGCATATCATACAGCGCAGATGCTGGACCACGTACACGATATTACTACTGTTGAAACTGAATCTTTAAGTGGTCAGAAGTGTGTTGTTCGTGGCGCTTATGTTTATAGCTTTGTTGGTCTGGAAGTCTTTGAATACACTTCTCCAAACTCAGGCGACCATAAAGCATTTGCTAATCTGGTTCTTACTGGAATGCCACGCAGCATGTACACAGGTGAGTTTTTTCCTGAATCAGAAGACCGTGCTGTAATGCACATTGAAGTCGAAGGCGATGTCAATATCCAGACTCTGGACGCTGTCGTAGCTGCCGTACAGAACGCAACAGGTTATGTTCGTGAGAAGCCAACTATTCCAGGTCGCTACAATGTTCGCCACATTGCTAAAGAAGGTCAACCTGAGTTTATCGGTGAAGAAGTTAACGTCTGGTTAGTTGAAGGCGTCCCTTACGTTGACTTAGACCCAGACGGTAGCTGTCCAGTGTCCAGCGTACACGACGGTTTAGAATGGCAATTGATTGAAAAAGCAGACAGCCCTGTTGCTGAAGACGTTCAGGTATCTGTTTGTGTTCGCCGTTCAGACAGCACAATCGTTACAGCCGACGATGCTCCTGGTAATGGTGGTGCACACCACGAATACAGTATCTCGACAGTACACGATCCTGAACTCAACTCCTCGTTTAAGATTGCAGTTTTGCGATTCCAGAATGGCGGAGTAGCAGAAGTCGGTGTTAACGGTATTCAGATTGAAGACCTGTTAGCTATGAGCGCACATCGTCTGGAGTGTTTCCAAGCAGGTCCGTTTGCCTGTATTCAAAATCAATCAGCGCTGGAAAGCATTAAACATGCACTTGCTACATTAGACGCACGTACTGCTGACCGCAAGGCTCGTAATGTAGAAGGCAAACAAGTAGTCTAACCGTAAGAGGGAGCAATTTGCTCCCTCTTTTCGTTTCTATGGTTCAGAGTCATTATCTCTGTTATCCGTAGCAAAAACAGGACACTATAAAACCGACTGTTTTGAGCTATAGTTATCTCTGTTATCCGTTGCATAAATAGGCTATTGACACCCACCCATATACTCTGCTATAATAAGCCCATACGTTGAACAGGAGAAAGCATATTATGCTGCCTATACAGATAGCTACTGCAATCGTGATAAACAACAACGTACACCGCGCAATATCAGGCGTTAACAGAACACGTTTGGGTATTGGAGCTGGTGGCTTTGTTGAACACCGAATCGTTCTTACTCCGCTCGGTCAGAAGTGCATGGACTTAGTGAAGCAGGACAGAGAGGCAATGCGTTCGGTTATTTACCAACAGCGTGTTGCTGAATTGAAAGCGCGTGGTATTACAAGACCGGGCGATATTATGAAATATACATACGATATGTTTGGAGGAAAAGTAAGATGGTAAACTCAAAAGATCTGAAAGCTGGTTCATTAATCGAAGCACAGTTCAACGACGGTCCGAATCGTTCAGGTATCGTAACTGAACTCATACACCAGAAAGGAGCAAAAACTGAAGGTGAACTGTTCGGACTACGCGCCTTGTTTTATATGGAGGAGTTTAAAGCACACTGGAATATTTCTATTGAAACTTCTCAGGTAGTGTTTGTTGCTCCTACGCAGCCGGATTTACCTGCGTTACTTGACGAAGCCAAACAAGCTGTAATGCGCTGGACATGCACTATCGACGGCGAAGAATCTGTGCCACTGAGCTTTGCTTCTATGACAATGCCAGAAGACGGCTTCAACCTAAGCAAAGAAGAAGCGGACAAACTAAAGTCGATGCAAGTCGGCGATAGTTTCGTTGCTGGTGATGAAGGTCAAGCACTGATTAAACGTGTAGCCTGAGTTTGATATTAGTAGGCATTCCACAGAGTGCCTGCACTATATGATTCTCAACACAAGGAAAACATTATGTTCGATAACCAAAGCAAAGAAGTAAAATCAATCGCTACACGTTTGGCAAAAATCACCAAGCCTCAAATGGCACTTGAACGTATGGCTCAGATTCTAAAAAGCAAAGGCATTAATGGTTATCCGCGTATAGGCCATTATGTACCAGACATCGGATTTATGATTCCATCCACTGTTCCTGGTTCTGAGTACATAACTGTACCTCTTGTGCCGAAAGTACACGAACACATCAAAGGCCTTATGGAGAATCACAAAGGCTTCATTGTGTTGCGCCACAGACCCTTTTCTCTATTAGCTGGGGTTGCTTACCGTTCATCTGATGCGGTCATTGATGAACATGGTGTAGTACATACAGATAAACTTACATTCAACTGTGAGCGAGTAATGACACTCAGCTTAAACTTAGGCCCACGTTCTTCAAACGGAGATTTATAATGTCAGATGCACCAGCAAAATTTTTACCTGTTAAAGGTCGCGTATACACAACTAGCCAGATCGACAATGCGTTGGATCTACGAGACAGTCCTCATTTAGGTTTCTACAACATCGACAAGGTAAAGGATGTTGTTCAGGATAGTCATTTGGCTGTCAATCTCAGCACTCTGCCTGGCTGGAAGGACCTGCGCTGGATATTTATTCGTGAAACACACGAATGGATTCCAATCTTCCAGATCGTGGAAGAAGATGAACCGAAGCTGTTAAAGCTGCTTCGGGAAAGCGATACTGAAGGTGAAGACGAAGAAGCCGTGTACTACCCACACATACCAGAGGGATTTGATGAAAAGGGCAGACCAGTTAAACCTGTGCATGTTCCTAAGACGTACACGTTGTACGATAAAGAACGGCATGTAGACACCGAAGAATCTCGTGGTCCGTTCAACTTACTGTCTCTGATTCACACCACTGATTGGTCTGACGAGGAGTTTGACAAAATCACCGATTTGACTGTTGGTCAAGTCGTTGAATTTGCCGAAGGTCGTCTGGTAGTAACTCGCGTGAGTTAAGATTACTAATGGGCATTGTGTTCAGTGTCCATTGTTAATACTCAAACAAAGGTAACAGGATATGCTACAACATTTTATAGTCTGCTTGATAGCAGGCTTCTTTATGTCGTTCTCGCGTTGGTTCAAACACAAAGATGCACCAGTTGACCCAAATGTACCAAAACACAGGCGGCCCCGACTAGAGGTAGTCAACTTTGAGAAGATAACACTCAAGGAATTTGGTATAAGCGCAATAGGCAATGTGTTTGTTGCTGCATTCAGTATGATATTCTTCTTCATCTACTTGACTACAGCCGCATCCGACTTTGAGATTTTGAATGGCCGTGTAACAGACAAACAGCGTGATGAAGTCAGTTGTAGCCATTCATACTCCTGCCCGCCTTGCCGTGACGTATGTACAAAACGCAGTGACGGAAGTAGGAGTTGTACACGGGAATGTTCAACGTGTTATAAACATCGTTATGATGTGGACTGGGATGTGTTTACTACAGTAGGTACATTCACTATATCGCGTGGTCCTAACAATGAACAGGGATTAGATATGCCTCCGTACTGGGCGTCTTTACAAATAGGTGACCCAGCCTCGGCAGAACATACTTATGAAAACTTTTTGCTTATCGGCCAGAACAGCCTGAACTTCAAAGCCGAAAGTGTTGAAGAACGATTTGCAGGTTCGTTACACAAATACCCTGAAGTGTACAACTACTTTGATTATAACCGTGTACTCAACACAACCAAAGCAGGAACAAGCTGGCTCAATGATAAACTCAATCGTTGGTTATCTGTCAAAGGCAGTCAGAAGCAGCTCAACATCATATACGTGTTGACTGAACAGAACCCTGAATACTTCTATGCCTTAATGTCGAAGTGGTCTGGCGGTAAAAAGAACGACTTGATTATAGTGATTGGTATGGACAACACAGGAAAAGAGATTCTTTGGTTCAATGCAAACACGTACGGTAAAGGCATGAACAACCGCGAACTACTGACCGAACTGAAGTTTGCTTCTGTTGGTAAGCCGTTTGACGTAAGCTTGGTAGACAAGCATTTGGAATTAGTAGATGAAAAGTTTGTGCGTTTACCTGCAGAAACTTTCGCTCAGAAGAAATCTGAAGTTCAGATACCGCTGTGGTTCTCGCTTATCATGGCATCCTTAAATATGTTAGTTAGCTATTTCATTTCACGTAAAATGAGGGAAGTAAATTTATGAAAACGCAAAAAGGTTCGGCTCTGGGTATTATTCTGGGTGTGTTGGGTTTATTGTTTTTGGTTGTTGCTCTGATTGCAGCAATTTTCTTTCACTACAAAGACAGAGGCTCCGACTTCCAGGTCAAAATCGGTTCATCTTACCGTCTGGCTCAATCTTCATTGAGTAAGTACACACTCAAGATGCAGGATTTGAAGGGCCTGAAGAATATGGACACGCAGGCACTGAAGGATCTGTTAACTTCATCCAACACTTCACGTTACGGTGCAGACGGTTCTCAGGCTGCGGTACAGTGGTTGAAAGAAAACAACATTCCTGTCAACAACGAACTGGTAACAAAAATGGCTGTGTTGATTGACTCAGGCCGTGACGAATACGGTGTACAGCAGGAAAACTTAAATGCCGACTGTACCACATTCAAATATGAACTGGGTCGTAGCTGGAGCGGTCTGTGGTATTCAATCGCTGGTCGTCCTGATGAAAGCAACAAAAAAGAATTCAGCCTGTCTATGTGTGACCTGGTTCTGGATGCTGCTACAGTAGAAGCATACGAAACCAAACAAGCGAAGTCCGTGTTCTAACATTACTAATAGGCATTCATAGTAGTGCCTATTGTTGATGAACGAAAAAGGAAAACTAATCATGTTAGTAGATGCAAAGAAACTCAAAGCAGTAAAATTCTTGTCGATGCTGGACCAACTATACATTGACATTCTTGGTGCAGAGCCGAATACTATGGAACCAAACTCTCTGGTAGTGTTCACGCAGTTTGCCGACTTAATAGATGACAATACGGAACAAAACATCCGTAACTTGTTTGAAGGCACGATTGACCTTGCGTGGACAATACAAGAAAACAGAACATCGGTTCCGTTTTATTCGCAGGGCATTGCTGTATTCATTATCTATTTACTTAAACGTCACTGCAACCGTTTGAAAGCAGACTGGCCATTAGAGTGGCGTTTGCTTTCAGCCGTCGCTACAAACATCGGCGTATCATTGCGCGAAGGCGACTAAATCAAATCTAAATTTTATCGAGGTATTTATGAAAGTTTTAAGAATTGCTGTTGAAGGCAAACGTGTAGAAAAACCGCGCTGGACAAAAGAGACACCTGAAGAAAGACTGGCGAGTGAGCGTTTACCTACGTTCACCGTGTTCGGTACTTCTGACAGAACAGACCCACGTATGCACATGGATATTATGGCAACGGCATCCATAATCCGTGGTGCTGCTGGTGCCCTGGGCGTGTCTCCTGAAGTGTTTACGTCTGAGTTTAACTTTGAACGAAGTGACCACGAAGACAATATGCACACAATACACTTCTTACCAAAAGTAAAGCCTGGTGTACTGGCGCATCTGCAATTTCCTGGCGATGACGAACCCCATCTAGTAATGGTTATTGCTGAAGTTCTGGAACGTCAAGGTGTAGTTTGGGAAAAACACGAACCTAATCGAGAAATCCGTCTTCTCAACAAGATTGATTTGCCTGATACAAACGCCCGTATACAATTTCCACAAGTTGACGGTTGGGTAGTAGCCAGTGTTATCAAAGAAGTAAAAAACACCAACGCCAGATCCATCCACAGTGCGAAATGGGAACCAGGTTTGGTGATTGGCAGTGATTGGTTCTTTGTAACGCATGAATCTCTGACACCTATTGATTTTGCTCAATGGTGATTTATGTCAAACAGTGAAAAATCATTTGTAGTATCTACGCCGTTTAGCGAAGTGGTTATGTCACACCGTGATGTGCTGCGTAAATTCAAGTTCACGCCTGCTCAGAGTAAAACATTCTCTGGATTAGGCATCAATTCAACGATGTCAGTAGGCAAAACTAACATCAAGCGTAAGGAATAACAAAATGAAA